>ENA-OYYR01001090-OYYR01001090.1-human-gut-metagenome-genome-assembly--contig:-NODE-1090-length-11427-cov-5.272248_pt1 | contig 11427 bp, 10 predicted proteins | sample MGYA00244066_ERZ653454 | MGnify/ENA primary metagenome ERZ653454 (study PRJEB26926, sample SAMN06165163) | human gut metagenome | biome: ENVO:00009003; feature: ENVO:2100002; material: ENVO:00002003...
CAAAGGGGTCAATCATATTTTAGCCAAAAGGGATAATTCTGCGTGGCCAAAAGGGGCAAAGTTGAGTGGCTTTTCCATTCCCTAATAATCAATAGTAATATATAGACAAATAATACGTGCGTAACAAATTCGCAACAAATGGAGAAATATTGTTCTTACGGTAGAACATAGGAATTAACAACATGGAAGTTCATTACCATTATGAATAAAGAGGCGACAAGTCTCTACTTCCCTAAATCTTTGATTTAGGCATGGCATTTCGTTTCTTTCCACGGAACAACAACCCGGAAGTTGTGCAATTTCAAATATTTGTGCTACCTTTGCAACTGAATCAAGCAATGTAATCGTTTCAATGAATACAGTGACATGCAAAATACCTTGCGGAGTTTTGGAAACAGAATCGCAGACAATCAAATCTGGGCAGGACAAAAGGAATTGGGCGCAATACTCACAGGCTATTGCCGTCCTCATGTCAAGACGGATGTCTGAACTCGGTATGACGCAACGGATGCTTGCCGAGAAAATGAACTGCACCCAGCAATATATATCCAAGATGCTGAAAGGGCAAAAGAATATGTCATTGGAAACTATATGTAAGATAGAAAACACATTGGGCATCGAAATTATCAAAGGTCTGAACGAAAACGAGCAATAAAGCAGGAATATGGCGAAAGAAAGGGAAAATATAAACGGCATGGCAAAAGAGCCGGTCGCAAATAGCGACCAGTTGCCCGAAGTAATCAACATCCAGCCGATGATTCGGATTATAAGAGAGCGACAGGTCATGCTTGACAGTGATTTGTCCGCATTATACGGTGTGGAAACACGAAGGCTGAACGAACAGGTGAAGCGTAATATGGAACGCTTCCCTGATGATTTCATGTTCCAGCTTAACAAAGACGAGCTTGATAACTTGATGTCGCAAAATGCGACATCAAGTTGGGGCGGAACCCGAAAACTGCCTTACGCGTTCACTGAACAAGGAATAGCCATGCTCAGTTCGGTATTGAAATCAAAGACGGCTGTCGAGGTGAACATCCGCATAATGAGGGCTTTCATATCCATGCGCCGCTTTATTGCGACCAATGCCCAATTATTCGAACGGCTTGAGACTATAGAGTATCACCAACTGGAAATGAAACAGCATCAGGAAGTGACCGACAAACGTATCGACGAGGTTTTTAAGCGTTTGGATGCCGACGTTCCTCCTGTGCAGGGCATCTTCTATGACGGGCAAGTGTTTGACGCTTACCGTTTCGTGTCTGATTTAATTCGGAAGGCCGAACAGTCCGTTGTACTGATTGACAATTACGCGGATGACACCGTGCTGACTTTGCTTGATAAAAGAAAGGAAGGGGTATCAGCAACTATCTACACGCAGCGTGTCAGTAACCAGTTCCAACTTGATGTTGACCGCCACAACGCCCAATATCCGCTTATTGAGGTAAAGCGATTCAACAAGGCACACGACCGCTTTCTACTCATAGACAATGAAGTGTACCACATAGGGGCTTCAATCAAGGATTTGGGCAGAAAATGGTTCGGGTTCACCCTCATGCGTGACATCACGGCAATAGAACTCATCAACAGGATTCAGCTTTAGTCCGGTTCGGCTTCAAAAGAACGTATCAGCATAGTGTGAACTTAATCCGCTTCTTTCATTTGTCGTACCAGTTCCTTATGCTGTTCGTGCAGTTCGGGGAAATGTCTTCTGATGAACTGTCCAAACGCGCAGTCGTTGAATCCGAACCGCCGCGCCAGTGACTTTATGTTTTCAGTCGTCGTAGAGTACAGTTGTAGGGCTTCGGCATATTTCCCCATGCTGTGGTGCGACATCACTCCTCCTTTGTCCGTTTTAACCATACTAAGACTTGCATGCAGTTCCGGTTCATGTTCCTTGAGGTATTGACGGAAGCACTCGGGATGCAGGCCGAACTCGGCGGCTACTTCTGCCGTAGTCTTTCCGTCAGCTTTCAGTCGGGCTATGGCATCAGCGTATTTGGCAGCAGTGGCAGGGTTATATTTCCGAACGGACGACCAGTCCACGGGCTTGCCTTCCTCGTAAGGAATGCCTTTCCGCTTACAAATCAAATCCTTGTGCCAAGTTTGCAGGTAGTCGTAGAAACCTCTTACCGATACGCCGGTCTGTTTGGCTATTTTTCGGGCGGACATGGGTGTGGTGCGGTATAATTGTAATGCTTCTGCGTATTTCGTGATTGTTTCAGAGGTAGGGGCATGAAGTGTTCCTCGTCCCGTTATCTTGCCTTTACGTTGCTGTCTTACAGCCCGTTCTCTTATCTTGATGCGATTTTCGACCAACTCCTTGTGGTAGAATATCAAGTGTTGTTCCAATCCCGAGTAGGAGACGTTGCAACGCTCGGCGGCCTCTTGAACCGTGATATAACGGTCAGCACGTAATAGTTTCACTGCCTCGGCATACTGTTCCTTACACATCTTCCGCGTACCGCGTGGCAGGTTGTCATTTAAGCCTAAACGCTTGCGCACCTTCTCGCGCCACTCGATGATTCCGGGATAATGCGTGCGTAACTGCCTGCCAAGGTCTGTACCGTTCAGCCCGAACCGGCGGGCGATTTGCGACACATTGCATTCGATATAGTCCAGACTTCCACATGCTTCGATGGCATCTTTGTATTTGGCCCGGGTAGCGGGAAGCTGCCCACGAAGCTGGCTCAACTTGATGTGACAGGCTTCCTCCTTGTCGCAAGTAATGTCATAACGTGCCAGCAGCAGGTGGCGGTGATACAGAGAAAGGTAGCGTTGAAATCCCGAAACCGTCACTTTGCTGATACGGCAGATTTCCGCGCAGGACAATCGTGTCGAACGATACAGTTCGATTGCCTGACGGTATTTCTCTTCCGTCTCCGGACGAATCCCCCGGGAACGGTTGCATGGACTATCTCTGTTATCGGGAATGTTCACAACTTCTTGGCTTTATGTATTAGATTACTAAACAAGCAAGCCAACTGTTCCTTTTACAGATGATAGTTGGCTTGCTTAGTGGTTGTTGATACTATTTGGTTAAGGATGAATCTTAGGGCTTTTGACGGACGGCACGGACGTTATGAATTACATCTCTTTTATCTGTGGATTCAGAATTTCCATTTGAGTAAATATATGATTGTTTTGAACTCCCTTGAAGAGCTGTTGATGTCCAATAAATACCATTTAAAGGATATGTTTCGTCCTCCATATTAGGTGCTTCTGTTTTAGCAGGAAGATACCACTCCAAATTAATCAATACAGGAATATCCACTGATACACCATTCTGTGATTCTGTCTTTTTGGTAAATTTATTTTTTAAGACACAGCTTTTAGCTGCAAAATCCGAAGGGTTTGTTGGCAGTTCTTTATCAGGTGTACATCCATATCTTTCAAGTTGCGCTATTAGATCGCTTGCTTCATTTGCGCCATTATAATTATAAATATCATTTGTATTTTGTAATCCATTATCCAAATTTTCGGCAACTCCATTAGCTGTCAATTTGCTAAAATCAATCGTAATAGAGCGTATAGACAAGAAAGGACGATCAATAGTGACATAATTGTATTGCCCCACATTTGAAAGGTCTATCAGTAATGATGAAATGTAATGTCCAATAAAATCACTTGTCACTGATGGCACAGTATATTTAATTGTCATGTTACTATCCCATAGAAATCCCCATGGATATGCACCGTCTTCGATTCTTTCACAGCCTATATTTCCATTCCAACTCGGACAAAGTTGTGATATGGTAGCTGTAGTTGGAGTAGCCCCGTTTACATCATCAGGTGTGATTTGGAATTGTAGGTCGCGGGCGGCATCACCGATATTTTCGGTCACATACACGTGGTAAGTGAAACGACCGCTGCCTGTGCCGGATATTGTATTCGTTCCTTTGTCATCATCAATCCAATAACCTTGTTCCTGCAAGTCTGTCTTGGTCTGGGTGAAGAATACATCGTTCGTAAGGTTGGAAGTCAGTGTCCATGCGCCGTCGTAGTCTTTCACGTTTACGGTAATCGGGAATGTGATATAGTGAGCATCCTGTGCGTCAGTCGGAACATCAATACTCATTTCATATGAGAGCTTGTAAGTCACGGTTGTTCCCATCTTCCATTCCGTATTTCCGATGGAAGCTGTAAGGGTACGTTCTTCATTATTGGCATTGACAAATACAACTTCTACCGTTGCCCCTGCAGGCAATGTCTGCGGCAGCATCATGAAGGTACCTTCCGGGCTGGTGATAGCGTCTCCGTTAGCTTCAGTTCCGGTAGTCTCTTTGTTCAAGGTCTGCGAAAAATCCACAGTCGCATCACCAAGAGACCAATTACCGGTAGCCATATCGTAAGTTCCGGCATTCTTGACACCTTTCAAAACCACGCTCTTTATAGAGCCGGGCTGCATCTGGCTGCCCACGGCAAAACGGACGGCGGTGCAGATGTGTTTGAAGGTGAGAGGTACAGCCGCATTGTTGTTGCCCGGTATTTCATTGGTAGTAGCCACCACAATGTCTTTCTGGTCGGCAGCATCTGCCGGAACGGTGTATTTAAGTTCTTTGCTTGACGGAGAGGACGGAGTGGTCAAGCCACCGGCATCCGTTGGCGCCCAGGCATAGAATTGGAACGAATGGTCTGCTCCCGGCCAATAGTATATTTGTTCCGTGCTCCATATAGCACCTGTTCCAACGGAAGCAGCCACGTTGGAAGCATTCGTGTTCATGTAGAACTGGTCAACGGGTGCCCCATTCTTACTCCAGTATGCCAGCACATGGAACTTGTCATAGAAATTGTCTTTGCCAACAGGCGTTGCGCGTGTCAAGGCCTGTTCGCCCTCGAAGCCGGACACGTTGATACCGTCCGAAACAATGGCACGGACACAAAGCGTGTCTGCCGAGTCGTCCGACCGCAACACGAAACGGTCTGCGGTATATCCTTCGTCATCACTACCGGCATATCCCCTTGTCTGCACGTTCTTATCGGACGATATGCCAAAACAAATGTTGTCACAGGCTTTCTCCGGATTCCCGCTTTCGAGAAAGTCCTCGTTATTGCACGAGAAAAGTAGCGTGCACAGCAACATCGTCGCCATGCCGCCCGCCATCCAACTCGGATTTTTCTTATGTACCTTCATTTCTTCTGTTTTATATTTGTTTGCCTGAAGCAATACGCCCCGGCTGTTAGTGAGTGTAAGGGGACATTCAACCCCTTACACCCTGTAGGTAGATCGTCTATTCCATGGATGATAATTCCGGAATACACGATGCTAAACCGGTCTTATGAAAGATGTTGGATTAGTTGCCGCTTTGGGTTGTGGGAACGTCCAATATTTGGTCAACTTCGTCCTGATTCCAGTCTTCAACATCGTCAACCTTAAACTCGATAGGATTAAGCGGTTTGTCTGTTATATTTTCATGAGTCAAGGAAGCCTTGAAATCATAGCAGTAACCGAGCTTGAACTCAACATTCTCGATTTTTACTTCGTGGTCGTAAGAGCCCAACAATACCTTACCCTGATACAATTCTGCCGTGAAAGTTACAGTATATGTAGCGGTAGCATCCATCGGGATCATCAGCTTTTCGTTGTAGCTTTCAAGAGTTGCAGCATTAGCAATGACGGCAGCTTCATCAACGGTAGCATCATCGGCTACTACATTACCGAAGTCTAATACAAGATTGTTTTTCACCTGATTACCCCAAGTGTTACCGGCAGCGGTTACTGTCAAAGTACCGTTCGTGTAAGCATCCGTGATTTTTATATCGCTTACTTTTACATTGTAACCCTTACCCACCGCATTCTCGAACGAGAATTTCACTTTTGAAAGCTGGTGGTTGAATGTCATGCCAACAGGAGTTTGATATGTTTCTGTTACTTCTGTTCCGGCAATTTGCGCGGGCTCTGCGTGAAGCAAGTCAACCTGATCTGCATCAGTGTTGGTGAAAACAACCGTCATTTCTACCTTTGTGGCATTTTCAGGCAATGCTACATCGGAAACATTTGTCGCTACACTGTAAGGAGCAATGGCACCGAAAGTGTAAGTGTTACCCGGAACCCAGTACTGCAATACATCGTATGACCATCCGGTAGAGGCAGAACCTCCTTCATACACCTTGTCACCCTCGAAAATCTGACCGTTCTGTGTGAAACCATACACGGCGAAGTCTTCCAAAGTTTCTTTTGTGAAACTCGGGTCCACGATACTGCGTGTTCCGTTGTTCACGAACGCGTTGCTGAAACCGATGGCCTTCTGCTGGGCCATTTCCATTGTCTCGTCGTTGCTGCAACTTGCCAACATGGCTGTTGCCGCCAAACCAATCATAAATAACTTCTTCATTTTGATTAAAATTAAATTATGAATAAAAATGTTTTGATAACTCTCTATGCAAATCAAAGAGGGAGTTCTATGTCCTCGTAATCTCCCCAGTCTTCCACGTCCACGTCGAAGCCGGAGCCGCCTTCCGTACCCTCTTCATCGGATATCTCGATGCCCTTCACCACGATGACACCTCCCTGCGGTTGCGCCGCCACCTGGTCGGTCACGTCGAAATCGAACGACTTGATTTTTCCGTTCTTCAAGCGTACTTCCAGATTCAGCCCGTACTTACGTTCGGCCCTTGTTCCGTAGTGTTCGTTAGGGAAACCAGGGATCCCGAAAGAGCGCACCAAAGCCTGTGTGCCGAAATCTTCCACCGTACAATCGTACAGCACGGTGGCGGCTTCATCAGAGGTGTGTCCGCTGTTCAGCCATACCGCCTGCGCCATACCGCTCAAGGCTCCGCGTGCCAGCGACACGTATTCCACCCCGTGGCTGAACTCGTAACGTACCAGATAGGTGAACACCAGCGGGTGCATGGTGACGGGTATCACATCGGTCTCGGTCGAGCGTTCCGCCACGTATGACTCCATGTAACTGCCGTAAAGCATATCGGGCTGGTTCACCGTGTTCTCGTTTTTCGTGTCCATATAAGAATTACCGAGATAAGAGGAACGAGTACGGGTGCGTGTGGTGGCCTTTGCCGAAGCGAACGACTGCATCTTGTCGAACACGATGTATTCCGTGTCGTTGTTGTAGAACAGCAGGGAGTGTTCACCCGGACGCATATAAACGACATCCCCCTCGGGAGCTATGTTGATGATCTCGTCCGAACCGTCCGCGTTGTACACCTGCACGCGCAATCCATCCGGTATTCCGGGGCGCAACGCGTCGTATTCCATACCGAACGATTCCTGCCACGTAGGGTAGTTCTTCCAATCCGTACCATTCTCGTAAGTGTATTGCCATTCCTTTTCATATTCCGCTTCTATGCGCACCTCCGATTTCGGGGCATGCACGTCGTGGTCAAAGCACAAGTCCTTGTGCTCGCATGACGAAAGCAGCATGAGCATTCCCGCGAGCAAGGGAACGTATTCCATTACAGTATATATCCTTTTCATTTCATGCCTCCTTTCTTGTTGTTGCTGTTGCCTTTTCCGAGAAGCCATACCAGAGAGATTTCCGCCTTCGTGGGACCGAACCAATGGCGTTTTTTAGTGGCCTGCCATACATAGTGGCCGTCCAAGGGGATGTACTCGTAGTATTTTCCTCCCCAGTAGCCCACGCCAAGCGTGAAGTCGATGTTCAGGCGGTTTGCAACGGGCAGCGAGTAACCGTATTCCACGCCTGCCGCGTAATTCGTCTTGTCCCAAAGTGTTCCGCCGGGTTCTCCGCCCATGTAACCTTTTCCTCCCCACTCAAAGTCGTAAGTGAACGCCTGCCCGTATATGCCTATATGATGTCCGGTGAGCGGCTTTTCATTGGCCTTCTTCCCGAGCCAGTAGCGCACGGCAAGGTCACCTCCATAGATGCGCCAGTAACGGTGGCTGCTGTTCTTTTTCCACCAGCCGTACATCCAGTTGCCACTGATTGACCAGTTCTTGCCCAAGTAAAATTCCACCCCGATATTGGGAACGGCCAGCACGTCATAGAGCATGTTGGTCTTGAGAGCCATGTAGAAAGGTTTTGAGGTTTCAGGAGAAACCGCTACAATCGTGTCCGCTTTCTCCACAACGGCTGTCGTGTCCGCAGGAGCCGGCACCACCGGTTCTTCCTTGACAACCGTTTTTTCCTCGATTACCGGTTTTTGACGGACTGTCACGAGAATGACACTGGCATTGCGGATTTGGTCAAAGAAATGCTTGTGCATGTAATGCCAGGTACGGCCATATTGCAGTTCCATCAGGTGTTTCTTGCGGCTGTCAACCAATACACCTTTATTATTATAGGTAAATTCGGGCACGTTGCGCAACACGTCCACCGCCTCTTCCTTGTGGGGCATGTCGGACACCTCGACCAGCTCCGCGAGGCGTTCCCACGCGATAAATCCCTCGGGACGTGAAATGATGCCGTCCGGAAGCGATACGCGTTCACGTACATAACGCTCCAAGGAATTGCGGCGTTTTTCCGCCAATTCCCTGTTTATGGCAAAGCCGCCCTCGGGTGAGGCGGAACCGCAGAAAGACACCTCGACCAATTCGAGCGTGCTGTCTTTTTTCACACTTTCCAGAAACGACACCACTTCGGACAGGCGCGCGGCGTTGTTGCCGTAAGCCGTGTCCAGTGTCGAGTTGCCGACCGGAAATCCGATACAGACCTCCTTCCGGCTCTCTTGCCCGAACGCCTGGATGCATCCGAGCAACATGAACGCTGATACTATTAAACCTCTCATGTGCATATTGTCTTTATTTTACATCCATTTCTTTCCAAGAAACGGATGTAAAATGTAATTTTGTAATAATCAGGCTTATAAGTATCTATTTTTCTCTTGGCTTATATTACGGGATATTATTTTTCATGTGTGATTCCTGAAATATTTTTGTTCCAATAGTTTGCGATTCAGGATTTTTATGTACTTTTGAACTCAGTATCCGTTTCTTGGAAAGAGACGGATGTTTTTGTTTTACGCCCCTATATCCTATAATTCACTGACAACCAGCTCATTGGCATTATCAATAATGGATGAGTCTATTGACGCGAGATATATTTGCGTGGTGGTCACGGAATCATGCCCGAGCGCGTCAGAAATGACGTTGACCGGGACGTTCTTCGATTTGGCGATGGTCGCCCAAGTATGGCGGGTGACATAGGTTGTAAGTGTAACCGGCAGTTCCGCCATTTCCGCTATGGTTTTAAGGGACTTGTTTACACGGCGTAACGCTGATTCGTACTGCTTGCGCTCGTCCTTGCCGGGAACGGTTATAATCGGGAGCAAATACGGCAGCCCGTCGGTCGGGTATCGCCCGGTCAGTTCTTCAATTTGCCTTATGATCTTGACTTGAAGTTGCTGGCCGGTCTTGTGACGCCGGTATGTCAGTACCCCGTTCTGAATATCCGACTTTCTCAAGAAAGCGGCGTCTATGAATGACATCCCCCTGCACAGGAAAAGAAAAAGGAACACGTCACGGGCAAATTCAAGGTTCGGCCTGCGCGAGAGGTCAAGGTCTTTAATCCGCCTGATGTCGCCGATTGAAATAGCCCGTTTGCGTGTTTTCTCCGTTCCGGTAAACACGGTCCGGAAAGGTTTGCGGTCGATGGCTGGTTCCTGTTCGACCGCACGGTTATAGACCGCCCGGAGGATGCGCATGTAAAAGGATGTGGAATTGGGCGCGAGCCCGGCAGCGTTCAGGTACGCCTGATAGTCCTCCATGATGACATGGTCTATTGCCCCGATCGGGATATCCTCGTGAGCCCGGAACCGCTTGAAACTCCCCAATGCCGCGCGGTAATTATTGGCGGTGCCGGTGTGTCCCAGTTGACTTAACCTGACAATGACATTCTCCATAAAAATAAAGAAGGTATTCTCCTTGCCGGTACGTTGGAACTCCGAGACGACATCATCGGTAGAATAGCCGCGTTGCCGGCTGTCGAGTCTCTCGATGATTCCATGCAATCTCTCCACGTCCCAACACAGCCTTTGTGTAATTGATTTGATGGCAGCCATACGGCCATTCTCGACAGTGGAGACAAGCTGGGATTGCTTTTCGTCCCATTCGCAGGGAAACACTTTGTAGCCGGTCGTGATTTGCCTTACTACACGGTGGTTAGTTACAATGATGATTATGCTGCCCGGACGGTCTGCGACTGTTGACGGGCGGAATTTCACTTTTACTGTTGCCATATCTATTATTGTTTAATGTGAGTACTTGTAAAAGATAAGGGAGACAACAACGAGGGTGACGGTAACCAATACAGAGAATATGGCAATCATTCCGGTCAGCGTCTCGGAATGAAACAACTTCACGTTGGCGAATATGACGAGGGCAAAAGATATGGCAAGTATCAGCAGCAATATGCACAACATTCATGTCCGAATACAGTTTCAATTGTTGGTTCAAGATGGTAGAGAATGGCAAGGTCTGCATTCATTTCAAACATATCAAGTACCTTGTCTATGGGTTGGGGGATATGTACTTCATAAGGAAGGATGGCATAATCTTCGTATGCCTTTGTCTCTCCAATCCAATAATTGTCTATCAAATCTGGCAACAGCATTGGACCAGATGCTTTGAATTTGTAGATAGCTTCCTGTAACATAGTAATATTTGATTAGATGGTTGATATGTATAAACGCATGAGTTGTGCTGGTATCTTGTTGGACACGTCCTTGTTCACAAAGTGTTTGCCCTCCATTCTTGTTATAATGGCTGGATAATCTTTTGCGATGTCTGTCATTGCCTGAATTTGTTGTGGTGTGAGCATGGCTATAGCCAATGCATCCATCGAAAGGTATGGTTGTAACATCATCCAAAGATATGCGTTAGCCTGATTCGCACTTTTAATTTTTCCTCGCTTCAAAACGTCATGGCAAACTTGCGCGTTGAGAATTAAACGCCGATCTGTTCGCATTGACATCAGTACAAGCGTTTCAGAAGTAGGCAGGATGCCTTCGGAGGCTGCTTTATAGATATTAGAACAGATGTCTGCCGTGTTGTTTGTTATCTCTGTCATACCCATTGACGAGCATTCATCTATATTCGCTAGGAATGTGCGAAAATGACGGTCTTCTTCATGCAAGAACGCTACAAGTTCTTTCTTTGATTTTATCCCATGTGCTTTGCTTCCTAAAAGGAAGTTTGAGTAATTAGCTATGCCTTCACGCACATCCTTATCAAAGACGGGTGATTTATCCAAATACTTGAAGAACTTGGTGGCACTTTCCTTCAACGAGTCAAGCTCCTGGTTCTCTTTATATACAGATGTATGCAATTTCACGTATGCTACATCACTTAGTGTGTAGTTGCTTGTCAGACGAAGCAGTTCTGTCCGAATGGAATCCGAAATTTCGTCATATCTTGCAGACAGTCCGCAATGTGCCGTAAATGACGGATCCTTTTTGATGAAGCATGATACCGTGTCGGCAACCTCTGTCTCTTATACACATCTGACGCTG
>ENA-OYYR01001103-OYYR01001103.1-human-gut-metagenome-genome-assembly--contig:-NODE-1103-length-11290-cov-8.022964_pt1 | contig 11290 bp, 9 predicted proteins | sample MGYA00244066_ERZ653454 | MGnify/ENA primary metagenome ERZ653454 (study PRJEB26926, sample SAMN06165163) | human gut metagenome | biome: ENVO:00009003; feature: ENVO:2100002; material: ENVO:00002003...
ATCTACACGCGTAAGATCGTCGGCAGCGTCAGATGTGTATAAGAGACAGCTGTTCCGCTATTATTGAAAGTAATGGTGACTGTATTGTCTGAACCAGCGTATGTATAGCCCGCTGCAATTGTCATGTTACCAGCTTTGAGACTGCCTTGGTAAATTTGACATTCCCAACCTGTGCCAATAACTTTATCGAGATAAGGGGTAGTGTTTGTTGAATAAAGCTCTCTTTTAATTGTAATACCATCTATATCAATTGTGCCAACCGATTCTGGCACTTTAGGATACCCAGCCTCGGTAATTTCAAGACCGCCAACTTCAGATGACCCAATAGTATTTCCAGCTGCAAACGCCGCAGTGGGCAGAATGGTCAGAGCCATACCAATCGCTAAGACGGCGCTGACAAGTCGTTTCAACTTCATATCGTTTTCCTCCTTTTATGAATACTCCCAAAATATAACCATGCCCGCACAAAGCAAAAAGAGCGCCGCACCGGCCAAATGGCTGGTACAACGCTCTGCGTTTTGCACTTTGGGAATCTACCGCCCTTGAGGTGATGCCCATGTGCGGTATGGTTGAGAAAGTGCGGCTGGCTGCCATATTACAGGCCCTCTAGCTTTGCGTCGCAGCCTTTCGACTGGTTTGCCGTTTTTTCTGTTTCAACGTGGCATCTTACACAGAAATCATAAAACTTTTTTTTTTTTTTTGTCAATAACCCCAAAGCATCTTTGGTGAGTTGCACAAAAGCGACAGTGTTTGTATCACATTTTCGGATAGCGGCATCGCCCCGGGGAGAAGTGTTCCGTTTGGGAAATGATGGCGTGTTTCCTCGCTTTTTCGTTGAAATATGCCAAGTTTTATGATATAGTAGTAGTCGTTTTTACGTTTCACTCCCCTATTCTCCCTGCGGAAAGGAAGCTTCCATGAACCTGACAAAGCAGTTCTTCAAGTATGTGTCGCAGAATATTTTCGGTCTGATCGGCACATCGTGCTATATTCTGGCCGACACCTATTTCATCGCCCAGGCGGCTGGCACCGACGGCGTGACCCTGCTGAACCTCTGCCTGCCCATGTACAACCTGATCTTTGCCTTCGGCTCGATGATCGGCCTGGGTGCGGCCACCCGGTACGCCATCCTGCAGGCACAGGGCGAGGCGCGGGCGCAGCGGTTTTTTTCCAATGCCATCCTCTGCGCCTGCCTGATCGCCATCCCGTTCATGCTGGCGGGCGCGTTCTGCCCGGACACGCTCCTGCAGCTCATGGGCGGCGATGCGGACATTGTGGCGCTGGGCCTGAACTACACCCGCATCTTCCTGCTGTTCACACCCTTCTTCATGTGCAACTACATCCTCTCGACCTTCGTCCGCAACGACGGCGACCCGTCCCTTGCCATGGTGGCCACCCTGAGCGGCAGCCTGTTCAATGTAGTGTTCGATTACATCTTCATCTTCCCCATGGGGCTGGGCCTGCCCGGCGCGGCGCTGGCAACGGCCATCTCGCCGGTGCTCAGCATCGCCATCTGCAGCCGCCACTTCTTTCAAAAGAGCAACACGCTCACCTTTGTCCGGCAGGCCCCCTCGGCCCGGCTGCTGGTGCAGAGCTGCCAGCTGGGCATCTCCGGCTTTGTCGGGGAGCTCTCCTCTGCCGTGACCACCACCGTGTTCAACTTCCTGCTGCTCCGGCTGGCGGGCAACGTGGGCGTGGCCGCTTACGGCGTGGTGGCAAACTTTGCGCTGGTGGCAACAGCCATCTTCAACGGCGTGGCCCAGGGTGCCCAGCCGCTGATCAGCCAGTGCTACGGCAAAAACGAGATGGCCGGGGCAAAAAAGCTGCTTCTGCTGGGCTGCGGCACCGCGCTGGCGCTGGCGGCGGTGTTGTACGGTGCCGTGTTTGGCTTTACCGATACCTTTGTTGCCCTCTTCAACAGCGAGAGCTCTGCTTTGATGGCCGAATACGCCCACAGCGGTATGCGCATCTACTTCCTGGGCTACTTCTTTGCAGGCTGCAATATTGTTGCGGCGGGCTATCTGGGTGCGGTCAACCGCCCTACCGAGGCCACCATCACCTCGGTCAGCCGGGGCGTGGCCGCCATCGTCACCTGCTCGCTGATCCTGAGCGCCCTGTTCGGCATGAACGGCGTGTGGTCGGCCTTCCCCGCCGCCGAGGCCATCACGCTGGCCCTGACGGTGTTCCTGCTCAAGCGCCCGCAGTCTGTGTGCGGCTGAACGCCTCCACGGAAAAGAGCCGGGTGCTGCCCCGGCTCCTGAACATTTTAAATATACAGTGCCTGCTCCCGCTGGCTTTCCGCCGGGCTGAGGGGCCGCGCTGTCTGACCGGCCAAGGCCCGCCACTGTGCGGGGGATTGGCCGGTCTCTTTTTTGAACACCCGGCACAGGTAGTTGGCCCCTGAGAAGCCGCACAGGCTGGCAATGACATCCAGCGTGTATTCCCGGTGCAGGAGCAGCCGCATGGCAGCTTCCACCCGCACAGTGGTCAGGTAGCGCCCCGGGGGCACCCCTACGGCGGCAGTAAAGGTGCGGACAAGATGGCTCTTGGAGACTCCCAGCCGCTCACTGAGCTCCTCCACACCGTACAGGCCAGCGTAGTTCTGGCGGATATCCTCAATGGCGGCCTCCACCAGCGGCGGCAGGGGCGGGGCGGCGCTGTCGGCCCCCGCAAGCTCGCAGAGCAGGGCAAAGGCCAGCTGGCTGGCAGCCCGGCTGCGGGGTGTGTCGGCCTCGGCGGCAAGGCGGCCCAGCAGCTCCGCGGCGGCGGGGCAGGTCTCGCCCCGGGCCAGGAACGGCAGCTCCGTCAGCCCGGCAAGGAACTGCACCGCCGCCTGTCCGGTCAGCTGGATGCAGAGCAGGTGGCTCTCCCCTTCCGGGGTCAGGGTCAACGGGGCGCGGCTCAGCACCAGATGGCCCGCCGCCGCGCTCTGGGGCGGCAGGATCAGTGCGCTGCCCGCCGGGGAGGGCGAGGCATCGGTCAGGCTGGCAGTGCATCTGCCGCTGGAGATCAGGCAGACCCACAGCCCCTCGCCGGTCAGGGTCAGGGGTTCTTTGGGCTGGATATCCCGCACCACGCCAAGGGCTGCGGTGCTTGTCCAATCATAAAGCAATATCTGACACCTCAAATCAATAAAATGCTATTTTATATCACAAAGTTATCTGTTATTATAATACCAACGAGAGCGTGCACCGTCAAGGTGCCGTAACATAGAAAAATTTTAATGGAGGCAATGACCTATGGCTTCGATTAGCTGCCAGCACATCTACAAGATCTATCCGGGCGCTACTGCTCCTTCTGTTACCGACTTCAACCTGGAGATCCAGGATAAGGAGTTCATCATCTTCGTCGGCCCCTCTGGCTGCGGCAAGTCCACCACCCTGCGCATGATTGCCGGTCTGGAGGAGATTTCCAAGGGCGAAATGTACATCGGCGGCCGCCTGATCAACGACGTTCCTCCCAAGGATCGTGATATCGCCATGGTGTTCCAGAGCTACGCTCTGTACCCCCACATGACCGTTTACAAGAACATCGCTTTCGGTCTGGAGCTGCGCAAGACCCCGAAGGACGAGATCGACCGCCGCGTTCACGAGGCTGCCAAGATCCTGGAGATCGAGCACCTGCTGGACCGCAAGCCCAAGGCTCTGTCCGGTGGTCAGCGTCAGCGTGTTGCTCTGGGCCGTGCAATGGTTCGTAACCCGGCAGTCTTCCTGCTGGACGAGCCCCTGTCCAACCTGGACGCAAAGCTGCGTACCAGCATGCGCACCGAGATCATCAAGCTGCACAAGAAGCTGGCTACCACCTTCATCTACGTTACCCACGACCAGACCGAGGCTATGACCATGGGCGACCGTATCGTTGTCATGAAGGACGGCATCATCCAGCAGGTCGATACCCCGCAGAACCTGTACGATATGCCCTGCAACATGTTCGTTGCCGGCTTCATCGGCAGCCCCCAGATGAACTTCCTGGACGGCACCGTGACCAAGAACGGCGATCAGTACGCCATTGACCTGGGCGGCGACACCATCCCCCTGCCCAAGGAAAAGACCGCTGACGGCAAGCTGGATTCCTACGTTGGCAAGAAGGTCAAGATGGGCATCCGTCCTGAGGATATCGACGACGAGCCCGAGTTTATGGCAAAGCACCCCGACTGCCACCTGGAGACTCAGGTCGATGTGTCCGAAATGATGGGCGCTGAGATCTACCTGTACCTGGAGTACAAGGGCAACAAGATGACCGCCCGTGTCGCTCCCACCTCCAAGGCACGCAACGGAGACACCGTCCGCGTTGCATTCGATCCGCACAAGGTTCACCTCTTTGATGTCGAGACCGAGCAGACCATCCTGAACTAAGTTCTCCAGGGATCATCTTTTGATCCTCCTAATAAGCAAAAGCCGTCGGGAAGCGATTTCCGGCGGCTTTTGTCTAACACACACACATTGGAACATGATAAGGGAGATTTCACCATGGAACACATGATGCTTCTGGTCACCTACCGTATGCTCCCCGGCCAGCGGGACGCTTTTCTGCAGGAGGTCGCCGCTGCCGGCATTCTGGCAAAGGTCCAGCAGGAGGACGGCTTTGAGCGCTACGATTACTACCTGAGCGCCGCCGACCCGGACGAGCTGCTCATCGTTGAGGAGTGGGACTCCGAAGCCCAGCAGCAGGCCCACGTAAACACCGACCACATGGCCCAGCTCTGCGCCATCAAGGAGAAGTATGTTGCTTCCACCGCGATGCAGCGCATTGCCAAAGCCGACTGAGCACGAGAGGATAGAAAAGCACCCGCGGCCTGCTGGCTGCGGGTGCTTTTTCCAAAAGAGAGAACGGAATGCTCAGCCCTTGACACCGCCCAGTGCAACACCACGGACGATGAACTTGGACAGCAGCAGATAAACGATGATCACGGGCAGGATGGCAATGGCCACCAGCATATAGACCTTGCCCATATCGAACTTGAGGAAGTCGGCACTGCGGAGCTGTGCAATGAGGATGGGCAGGGTCTTTTTGTCTGCCGTATCCAGCACCAGTGCGGGGATGAAGTAGTTGTTCCAGCTGGACACAAAGGAGAAGATGGCCTGCACCGCCAGAGCGGGCTTCATAATGGGAAGCACGATATGGTTGAAAGTGTAGAACTCCCCTGCGCCATCGATGCGGGCGGCTTCCACGATCTCCATGGGCAGGCTGGCATCCAGATACTGCTTCATAAAGAAGAACACCGCCGGGGCCGCAATACTGGGGATGATGAGGGGAATGAAGCTGTTCTTCAGGCCCATCTTCGTGATGAGCTGCAGGAAGCCCAGCGCCGAGACCTGGGTCGGCATGGTCATAATGAGCAGGATGATGGCAAACGCCGCCTTTTTGAACCGGAAGTTATAGGCGTAGATGCCGTAGGCTGTCAGGGCCGAAAAATAGACACTGAGGGCAGCCGAGCAGCCGGACACGATCAGGCTGTTCCGCACACCAGTCAGCACCGGGATGTTGGCATCCGACAGCACGTTTTTCAGGTTGGTCATCAGCGATTTTCCCGGCAGAAAGGAAAAGCCCTTCTGGATTTCAAAATGGGTGCGGGTGGAATTGATGACCAGCACATAGAAGAAGAACAGGCATAAAAAGCTCAGCAGCACCAGCGCCGCATAGCACACCGTGCGGCGGGCCGCAAGGGTCGCTTTTTCGGATCTTGTCTTGACTGCGTGTGACATTATGCTTTTCCTCCCTTCACCTGTTTGGCCGCCTGCCTGCGGGCCTTGCGCTCGGCCTTGCTCAGGCCGTCGTCCTCCTTGGTCAGGGCCATGTAAACGATCACGCAGAGCACTGCGCACACCAGGAACAGCACCACCGAGACAGCGCCGGCCATGCCGTAGTTCTTGCTGAACAGGTGGTTGTTCAGGTACATGATCATGGTGGTGGAGGTGCGGTCGGGGCCGCCCTTGCCGTTGGTCAGGATCTGCGGCACATCGAACATCTGCAGGCCACCGATCATCGAAGTGATCATCACATAGACCAGGATCGGCCGGATGAGCGGGATGGTGATCTTCCAGAACATCTGGTTCGGGGTGCAGCCGTCCAGCTCCGCTGCCTCATACAGGGTGGGGTCCACGCCCATGATGGCCGCCATCAGCATGATGGTCGTATTGCCGAACCACATCAGGAAGTTCATCAGGCCGATAAGGCCGCGGTTGCCCCAAACACTGTTCAGGAAGCTGAAGGGCTCCTTGAGGATGCCCATGCCCACCAGTGCAGCGTTCACGGGGCCGTTATCCGAGAACAGGGCAAAGAACAGCATGGCAAATGCCGAAGCCATGATGAGGTTGGGCATGTAGATGACTGTCTTGAAGAAGGTCTGGCCCTTCAGCTTCAGGCGCAGGTCGGTGAACCAGGCCGCCAGCAGCAGCGAGATGGCGATCTGCGGGATGAAGCCGATGATCCAGAGCAGCAGCGTGTTGCCAAAGTATTTGGGCAGGTCGGTTGCAAACAGGGTGATGTAGTTCTTCAGGCCCACAAAGGTGGGGCCGATGATCTTCAGGCCGCTGCGGTAATATTCAAAAAAGCTGTAATAGATCGTAGACCCCAGTGGAATGAGCTGGAACAGCGCAAAGATGAGGAAGAACGGTGCAATGAAGATATAGCCCCACTTTGCATAGCTGATCGAGCCGTTCTTCTTTGGTTTTGCTCCCATAGTAACTGCCCTCCTGACGTACACTGCCCAAAGCAAAACGGGGCGGGCGGGATCAGCGTCCGGCCCGCCCCATTCGGATTCGGTTCAAAAGGTTTTCAGGTTCCGGCTGCGCTTATGCGGGCCAGACCACATCGGTCAGCTCGGGATACTTTTCCTTGATGGCGGTCTCGAAGTTTGCCTTTGCGGTATCCTCGTCCACCGTGCCGGTAAAGTAATCCTTGAAGGCATTCTGGAGGCTCTCGTTCAGGCCCTGATCGTACGGGCCTGCGTTGGACATATCGATCTTCTTTGCAGCTTCTGCAAACAGGGCGATATGGTTCTGGCCGCCCAGGAAGTCGGAGGCATAATCGCTGTTTGCGATCTCTTCCATGGCCTTCTCGTTGTTGGTGTAATCCTGCGTATCCAGGGTGATCTGCTTCATAATGGCTTCGTCGCAGGTCAGTTTCTGCATCACGTCGCGGATGATATCGGTATTATCGGTACCGGCTGCCGCGCAGATCCAGGTGCCGCCCCAGTAATAGGGCTGAGGACCTTCGCAGACTGCGTAATCGCCGTAGATGCCGTTGCCCACTTCTTCCTTGCCGCCCTCGGCCACAGGAGTCTCCAGCGAGTTGCCCAGCAGGGTGAAATTGATGCCCCAGGTGGAATAGAAGAATCCAAACACCTTGCCGCTCGGGCCCTGATCGGCTGCCCACTGGCTGTCCCACAGGCTGGACTTATTGTTGTAGCCCTTATCGGTGTACTCCTTGGTCTGATCGACCCACTTCATAATGTTGGGGTCTACCTTGACGGTCGTGCCGTCCACCCAGGGAGCGTCCACGTTGTTGGAGAAGGTACGGTAGGCATCATCGAAGCCGGACAGCATCTTGTAGCCCTTTGCATAGGCCTGTGCAGCCACCTCGTTGAACTTATCCCAATCGGACAGATGGCTCTGCACCTCGGTGGGATCATCGGTGCCCAGCACTTCCTTGGCGATGCTGCGGCGGTATGCGAACAGACCGGGGGTCGCCTGCCAGGTGGTGCCGCGCTGGCTGCCATCCACGCTGACAATATCCTTGGTGTACTGGTACTGACCAGCCAGATCAGCATCGGTCAGGCCGATGTCTGCCTTGACATCCAGCGCGTAATCGGAATCCACATACTTCAGTGCGTAGTCAGCCTCGATCAGGAAGATATCTACCTTGTCATCATCGGCAGCGGATTCCTGATTCAGCAGGGCCTCATCCAGCTTATTCTGGTAGTTGTTGTTCTCGTTGGCGTTGATGGTCCACTTGACAACGGTGCCATCTTTCAGGGTGGTGGTGGATTTATCCTCAGCGATGGAGGCGACCTCGGGGTAATAGTTATTGAAGCGGCCCTGGAACTCGTCGTTCCAGCACCAGATATTCAGCACCTTGCCCTGAGCTGCCGGAGCATCGGAAGCGGCGGAGGAAGCTGCGGCAGAGGATGCCGCGCCGGTAGAAGAAGAGGAGCCGCCGCATGCGCTCAGCGCTGCACTGATGGTAACTGCACCGGAAGCCAGCAGGAAATTACGACGCGAAATCTTTCTCATAATGAAAAACCTCCTTCAATGGTTTTCGTGAAAAAGCGTTTCAAATTCAAGGCTCCGGTTCGCCCGGAACCAAATCCAACCCATTCATTCGATGCTGCGCACCGAGCCGCCCTCCAGCAGTTTTCCTGTCACCGGGATCTGCTCGGCCAGCGTCACACGGGGATGCTCGATCATCTGCACCAGTTTATCCGCTGCCATCCGGCCCAGCATTTTGGTGTTCTGCTGCCAGGTCACCAGCTGGGGTTTCATCACGCGGGAGAGGTAAATGCCGTCATATCCCATCACGGAAATATCCTCCGGGATGCTCAGGCCCGCTTCCTGCAGAGCGATGCAGCCGCCCATGGCCGAGAAATCATCGGGGAAGAGGATGCAGGTGGGCCGCTGGGGCAGTGCCAGCAGGGCCCGGGTCTCCTCGGCACAGCGGTCGGGATCGTGATACACACCGCTGCGCACATATTCTTCGGGGACCTGCAGCCCCAGCTCCGCACAGCTCTTGTAGAAGCCCGCCAGCCGGTTCTCCGTCACCGCCGTGCGCTCGCCATGGATAAAGGCGATGCGGCGGTGGCCGTTGGCGTAGGCGTACCGCACCAGAGCCGAAAGCCCGTTGACATTATCGGAAAGGACCGCCATCCGGTTGTTGAACACATGGTCGATGGTCACCACCGGCACATCACTGTTGACCAGCTCCACCACCTGCGGATCGTTGAAATCCACGCAGGCGATCACCGCTCCGTCCACGCCCCGGTAGTGGCAGTGCTCCAGATAGGTCATTGTTCTGCCGCCGAGGTTCCGGTTGACAAAGATGATATCGTAGCCCAGCTTTTCTACCTGCACTTTGAAGCTGTCCAGCACCGCCGAAAAGTACTCGTGGGCCAGGCCGCTCTGCCGCTCGTCCACAAACAGAACGCCAAGGTTGTAGGTACGGTTGGTTTTCATCGCGCGGGCCGCCATATTGGGCACATAGCCCATCCGGCGGGCCGCCTCGCGGACACGGTCGCGGGTCGCAGCAGAGATGTCCGACTGGCCATTGAGCGCTTTGCTCACCGTTGCCACCGAGACACCGCATTCACGCGCCAGATCTTTTAAGGATGACATTTCGCCGCCCTCCCTCACAGGGACCCGCTCAGGGCTCCCGAACGAATCCTAAATCGTTTTCGCAATTTCAATATAGCGCACTTTGCACTAAAAATCAAGCAGAAGAAGAAAAGTTTTATCTCAAAAGTCTGCATTTCAGCAGGTTGCGAGATTTCATTTCCTCAGAATTATGCAGTCTGTATCGTTTTCGTTACATTTCGTTACCGTTCGATAATTTTTTCGTTCCCATGCCGGTTTCCACCCCTGAACCATCCCGCTGCACCCTTGTTGTATATTTCAGGTCCGCTCTTGATTTTTCCCGCAGGATAGACTATTCTTAGGGTGACAAGTGCCTTTCCCACCCTTGGGCCGCAAATTCTAAATCGTTTTCGCCATCAAATGATTTCAGCATTTCCGGTTTACCCTATAAGGAGGAACAAGGCTATGAGATTCGGACATTTTGATGATGCGCGCCGGGAATATGTGATCGACACGCCCCGCACTCCCCTGCCCTGGATCAACTATCTGGGCAGCGAGGACTTTTTCAGTCTGGTGTCCAACACCGGCGGCGGTTACAGCTTTTACCGGGATGCCCGGCTGCGGCGGCTGACCCGCTACCGCTACAATAATTCCCCGCTAGACATGGACGGCCACCGCATCTACATCAACGATGGCGGCACCATCTGGAACCCGGGCTGGCAGCCCGCCAAGACGGAACTGGACCGTTACACCTGCCGCCACGGTCTGGGCTACACGATCCTGCAGGGCAAAAAAAACGGCATTGCGGCCGCTCAGGAACTTTTTGTGCCCCGGGGCGATGCCTGTGAGATCGACCGGCTGACGCTGGAAAACAAGACCACTGCCCCCCGCACGCTGGACGTGTTCAGCTATGTGGAGTTCTGCCTGTGGGATGCCATGGACGACAGCTCCAATTTCCAGCGCAACTTTTCCACCGGCGAGGTGGAAGTGGTGGAAAGTGCCATCTACCATAAGACAGAGTACCGGGAGCGCCGGGATCACTACGCCGTGTTCTGGGCCAACACCCCCGTTACCAGCTTCGACACCAGCCGGGATGCCTTCTGCGGCGTGTACGGCGGCCCCGCCGCACCGGAAGCGGTCAAAGCCGGTCACTGCTCGAACAGCATTGCCCACGGCTGGGCTCCGGTGGGTGCCCACCATTTCCATCTCACGCTGGCACCGGGCGAGAAAAAAAGCATCATCTTCGGGCTGGGCTACATTGAAAACCCGGTCGGGGAAAAATTCAGCGCTCCCGGCATCATCAACAAAGCCCGGGCCGAGGCCATGATGGCCCGCTATGCCACCGACGCACAGGTGGATGCCGCCCGCAGGGCACTGGCCGACTACTGGCAGGAGCTGCTCTCGGGCTGGCAGCTGACCTCCGGCGAGGAAAAGCTGGACCGGATGGTGAGCCTTTGGAACCAGTATCAGTGCATGGTCACCTTCAACATGAGCCGCAGTGCCAGCTATTACGAGAGCGGCATCGGCCGCGGCATGGGGTTCCGGGATTCCTGTCAGGATCTGCTGGGCTTCGTCCACATGATCCCTTCCCGCGCACGGGAGCGCATTCTGGACATTGCTGCCACCCAGTTTGAGGACGGCAGTGCCTACCACCAGTACCAGCCCCTGACCAAAAAGGGCAACAGCGACGTTGGCAGCGGCTTCAACGATGACCCGCTCTGGCTCATTGCGTGCACCGCCGCCTATCTGCGGGAGACCGGTGACTGGTCGATCCTGGACGAGCCGGTGGCCTTTGACAACGACGTGACCAAAGCACAGCCCCTGATGGAGCATCTGCGCCGGAGCTTCCGCTACACCCATACCCATCTGGGCCCCCACGGCCTGCCCCTGATCGGCCGGGCCGACTGGAACGACTGCCTGAACCTGAACTGCTTCTCGGAGCACCCGGGCGAGAGCTTCCAGATCACCGGCCCCAGCGAGGGCCCTGTGGCTGAGAGCGTGTT
>ENA-OYYR01001106-OYYR01001106.1-human-gut-metagenome-genome-assembly--contig:-NODE-1106-length-11270-cov-7.143825_pt1 | contig 11270 bp, 10 predicted proteins | sample MGYA00244066_ERZ653454 | MGnify/ENA primary metagenome ERZ653454 (study PRJEB26926, sample SAMN06165163) | human gut metagenome | biome: ENVO:00009003; feature: ENVO:2100002; material: ENVO:00002003...
CAACAAACCAAGCCTTGAACAGAGCCTGCGCCTGCTGCTCTAAATTTTCATTTATGTTAGGAGATGAATATAGTGAAATATGCCATAGTAAACGGAGTAAAAACTAATATAAGAGATGTTGAAAAAGGAACAATTGGTTTCGATTGTTGGTATAGAGATTATCAAGTTAAAGCCTGTAAAGGTCATTATATGCAGTATTGGAAGTATATAGATCAAAAGCAAGTATTGCCTGAAGGCTACGAAAATGAAACAGAATGGCATGAATGTTGGAAAAGCACTTTGAAAGATGAATTCTGTGAGGTAATATGTGGCGAAAACAATGAGCATAGAGCAGATATTCTAACTGATAATCATGCAATAGAAATACAATACAGTTCAATTTCATATGAAGCCGCACGTAAAAGAACGGATTTTTATCATAACTTAAAAGAACGTAGGACAATATGGATAGTAAATGTTTATAAAGCTTGGCGAAATAAGCGAATCTTGACTTCAAAACCTGTTAATGGACAATTTCTAATCAAATGGAATTATTCTAAAAAGTGGGCGGTGGATATATCGAACCTTACAAATTCAAATGTATTTCTTGATATTAGTCCAACAGCTAAAAATATGATACTTATATGGAAACACAATAACGAATTGTATGGTAAATGGGTTGAAAAGAATTGTTTTTATAAGACTTATTTAGAAGCATATTCAAATCCTACTAATGATTTTAAAAGCATTTTTTCAGATTTAAAAATAGATGATTATAATTAGTTTGGTTTTCCATCAGTGGTGGAAATGTAAGCAAGAACACCACTGCTTGTCGTTCTCAGATCACAAGATTAAGGAGAATGACTATGAAAAACGAACTTATCACCACTATCGAGCAGGCAATGCTGAAAAAGCTCGATAACGCACAACTTCAAGCCTTGCACGAGGTTCTTGTGCAGGCTTTCAAGGGTGTGTCGGTCACGGCTGTGGCTATTGCCGACAAAGCACCCGACAATACGGAAATATTAGAGGAATTCCTCTCTGCGAAGCGGATAGAGGGTTGCTCGGAGAAGTCGCTGAACTACTACCGCAAGACGATCACGGCAGCACTTGACAGTATCGGCAAGGGTATCAAGCATATCACAACGGACGACCTGAGGGCTTATCTGACCGACTATCAGTCTGAAAAGAAGTCCAGCAAGGTCACTATGGATAATATCCGCCGTATCCTGTCAAGCTTCTTCTCTTGGCTGGAGGACGAGGACTATATTATCAAAAGTCCTGTTCGGCGCATTCACAAGGTCAAGACAAGCAAGACGATTAAGGAAACCTACACCGATGAGAACTTGGAGATTATGCGTGATAACTGCGTAGAATTGCGGGATTTAGCGATGATTGATATGCTGGCTTCTACGGGTATGCGTGTGGGTGAAATGGTCTTGCTTAACCGTGATGATGTAGATTTTAATGAGCGTGAGTGCGTGGTGCTTGGCAAGGGCGATAAGGAGCGTATGGTGTACTTCGATGCCCGTACAAAGCTCCATTTGCAGAGTTATCTTGCTTCACGGACAGACAGCGATCCTGCCTTGTTCGTGTCTCTCCGATCTCCACATAAGCGGTTGACGATAGGTGCAATCGAGCTGCGGTTACGTGAAATGGGGCGAAAACTCGGTATAAACAAAGTTCACCCTCACAAATTCAGGCGGACGCTTGCGACTATGGCTATCGACAAGGGTATGCCGATCGAGCAACTTCAAAGGCTGCTCGGTCATCAAAGAATTGATACTACACTACAATATGCGATGGTGAAGCAGAACAATGTGAAGCTGGCGCATAGGAAATATATTGGTTAAAACAGGAGGTTCTCTATGAGTGTGGAGAAAGAACTACATTTCAAGTTTAATGCTCCCTTACACGAGCAGGACACTGAGGAGCAAACCTATGGTTGCAGATAAAATAATCCAGATATATGTGGAAACAACGGAATTTCTGGGATTTGTGCTTTCTGTTCAGATGACAGAATATGCAAAAAGCCTTCCCGTGCTTGGAAAAAGCAATATTCTAAACTTGAAAATGAGGAAAAATAATGAAACTATTAGATATATGTGAAACCATCGTTGACTGTCCGCACTCAACAGCAAAAGATGAGGGAACCGGCTACCCCCTGATTCGTACACCTAATGTTGGCAAAGGAAGATTAAAACTTGCAGGAGTGCATAGAGTATCTGAAAACGTCTATAATCAGCGAAATGAAAGAGCTGTACCGCAAGTAGATGATTTGATTCTTGCACGAGAAGCTCCTGTCGGAAATGTAGCGATTATAAGGAAAGGACAGCAAGTGTGCTTAGGTCAAAGAACTGTTCTTATTAGACCTAACAAAAAATATGTTGATCCTGATTATCTTGTGTATTATCTTCTGTCTCCAGAGTTACAGCATAAGCTCTTGAGTTCTGCTAACGGGGCTACAGTTAGTCATCTTAATATGTCCTCTATAAGATCATTGGAAGTGCAAGTGCCTGAAATTGAGGTTCAGAAAAGGATAGGTGCTATACTGGCAAGAATAGATGATAAGATAGAACTGAATTCTACGATAAATGAAAATTTACGCCTGCAAGCAGCTTAAATCTTGACCGCTGATACGTCAATCTCGCCGTTCATCAGCTTCGGCAGGAGCGTGTCACGGAGATTAGCTAAATTATTTTCTTCAATTCTATTGGTATATACTGTTTCAAGCATCGAAGCTACTGCCTGATTGAATTTTTCGATATATTCAGCAGAGGGAATACAGATAGGATATACCATTATCTGCTGTTTGTCACCTCTGGGCATTTTTGTTCCTTTTGAGCCTGCAACCATATAATCAAAGAATTTGTCCGCATACAGGGCACAGTATAGAAATGCAGAATAATCAGTTTTATTCGGCACAAAGCATAGAACATCTGTTGAGCAACCGCAATCAGAGAAGCAATATAGTATTTTCTTGAAATATGGGCGAATATTTGATATAAGCACATCGCCCTTCTTGCAGGCAGTAGTCTGCTTGATTGTAGGAAGTGTGGTGGCTTGTACTGCACCTTGACGGTTTGGATGCATATTCTCCGTAGAATAATAGGAATCCAAAGTCAGATTATCAATATCTATCTTATCTTTGGAATAACCGCAGATTTCGGAGAGTGTACCCATTCGCCAATCATCAGGCATAACCCCACCAAACGGCTCAAAATCAACAAACCAAGCCTTGAACAGAGCCTGCGCCTGCTGCTCTAAATTTTCATTTATGTTAGGAGACAACGATGAGAGAAAGATATGATGACAATGGTAATCTAATCGGCAGTTGCCGAATGGTGTTCGACGAGATACCTGATGATTACCAGATTAAAAGAGTGATATTGGAAGATAAAGTATATGATCTCTCTTTTTTAGGCGTTATGAAACATTTGAGGGATAATAACGTAGCGCCAGAATTTGCTAATAATACCTTCTATTCCTCGAAAGTGCTGTCTAACATGGCACTTGACTATCTTAATTCGGCTATATTTCTGCAAAAAGGTATAACTGCTGATAGAGGTCAAGGTATTGTTTCATACTATGTTATTCCTTGTGCCTTCCTCTGTAAGCACTCAATAGAATTGAAAATTAAAGAATGTTTGCTTGCTATGGGAGAGAAGGAACTGAAAGGGCATAGTGTTTTAACGCTATGGGATAAGCTGAATAAAGCTGACTTGCCACAATACGACAAGTTAAGAGATTTTATTGTAGATGTCGAGAAGATAGACAACAATGAAATGGCTTTACGCTATGGCATATCCAAAGCATTAGAGCCTTTACAAGAGAAGTTCAAGTTTGATGTGGACAACCTGATTTCAAATACAATGTTTTTATTCAATATACTGGAAGAATATATCATTTGCAAGTACAGGTATATTAAATAGATTCCAGGATAGTATCTTTAAGATAAGGAGCTGATAGAATATGCCTTACACCGAAGAAAAATACGAAAATGCAATAATACAGCTATTTGAGGAAATGGGCTACACCCATGCCTACGGTCCGGCTATCGACCGTGATTATCGTATCCCGTTGTATATGGACGAGCTGACGGCGGCACTCTATCGGCTAAATCCCACGCTCCCCGATGATGCGATCAGCGATGCACTCTTTAAGCTCCAGAATTTTGAAAACGGCGAGCTGGTGCAGAAAAACGCTGTATTTATGGACTATCTGCAAAACGGTATCGAAGTCCGCTATACTAATAAGGGCGAGGAGTGTTCTGCAATCTGCTATCTTGTTGACTACGCAAACACGGACAACAACTCATTTATCGTTGCAAATCAGTGGACTTTCATAGAGAATGACGAGAAGCGCCCCGATGTCCTGCTATTCATCAACGGTCTGCCCGTGGTGCTTATGGAGCTGAAATCTCCCTCCCGTGAGGAAACGGACGCTTCCGAAGCCTATACGCAGATCAGGAACTATATGCACTCCATTCCCTCTATGTTCATCTATAATGCTATCTGCGTTATGAGTGACCTTTCCGAAAACCGTGCAGGCACGATCACTTCGGGCGAAGATCGCTATATGGAGTGGAAAACAAAAGACGGCAGCTATGAAAATACGCAGTTTGCCCAATTTGACACGTTCTTTGAGGGTATCTTCACGAAAGACCGCCTGCTCGACATTCTAAAAAACTTTATCCTGTTTTCCAACGAGGGCTTGCAGAGTTATAAGATACTTGCAGGCTATCATCAGTATTTTGCCGTTCGCAAGGCTATCGAATCCACCAAGAAAGCTACTGTCACCGACGGTAAGGGAGGTGTGTTCTGGCATACGCAGGGTTCGGGCAAGTCGCTGTCTATGGTGTTCTATGCCCATTTACTTCAATCTGCCCTTGAAAGCCCGACTATCGTTGTTATCACGGACAGAAACGATCTTGACGATCAGCTCTATTCGCAGTTTGCGAAATGCAAGGCTTTTCTCCGTCAAGAACCTGTCCACGCAGAGAGCCGTGAACATCTGAAAACGCTCCTTGACGGTCGCAAGGCAAACGGCATTATCTTCACGACAATGCAGAAGTTTGAGGAATCTGGCGAACCGCTGTCTGAGCGTAGAAATATCATTGTTATGGCTGATGAAGCTCATAGAGGGCAGTATGGTCTGACAGAAAAGATCAAGATGACCAAGAATGAGGACGGCGAGCTTGTTGCCCGTAAGGTCATCGGTACAGCTCGAATTATCCGTGATACGCTCCCGAATGCTACATATATCGGCTTTACGGGTACGCCTATTTCCAGAGAGGACAGAAACACCCGTGAGGTGTTCGGTGACTATATCGACATTTACGATATGACGCAGGCTGTTGAGGACGGTGCGACTCGTCCCGTTTACTATGAGAGCCGTGTCATGAAGCTGAAACTCGATGAAAACACTCTGAAACTGATCGACACCGAATATGAGATCATGGCGCAGAATGCCGATGCTGACGTAATAGAGAAAAGCAAGCGTGAGCTTGGGCAAATGGAAGCTATCCTCGGTCACGATGATACGATAAAGTCCCTTGTTGACGATATTCTTGACCATTATGAAAGCTATCGTGAGAACCTGCTGACAGGTAAGGCGATGATCGTTGCCTACTCCCGTGCTATTGCTATGAAGATATACAAACGTATCCTTGAAATTCGTCCGGGTTGGGAAGAAAAGATCGCTGTGGTCATGACGGCTTCTAACAAAGATCCCGAGGAATGGCACAGTATCATCGGCAACAAGCGCCACAAGGAGGAGCTTGCAACAAAATTCAAGGACAATGACAGTCCTCTGAAAATTGCTATCGTGGTCGATATGTGGCTGACAGGCTTTGATGTGCCGTCCCTTGCGACGATGTATGTCTATAAACCGATGATGGGCTATAATCTAATGCAGGCTATCGCCCGTGTCAACAGAGTGTTCCGTGACAAGGAGGGCGGTCTTGTCGTTGATTATGTCGGTATCGCAGGTGCATTGAAGCAGGCTATGAACGATTATACCGTTCGTGACAAGAAGAATTACGGCAACACGGATATTGCAAAGGTAGCATATCCGAAGTTTCAGGAGAAACTGCAAGTCTGCCGTGATCTGCTCCATGAATATGATTATTCTGCATTTTTCGGCGGTAATGAGCTTACGGCAGGACGCACGATCACTGGTGCGGTCAATTTTCTCATGGATAGAAAGAGGGAGAAAGACAGAGAAAGCTACACAAAAGAAGCTCTGCTGCTGAAACAGGCACTTTCGCTGTGTTCCTCTATCGCTGAGGAAGATGAGCGTGAAGAAGCCGCCTTCTTTGAAGCTGTCCGTGTCCTGCTGATGCGTATTCTCAATCAGGGCGGATGTAAAAGGCTCTCACTGCCTGAGATCAATGCCAAAATCAATGAGCTGTTGAAGCAGAGTATCAAGAGTGACGGTGTTATCAACCTTTTCTCCGACAAGGAACAGGACTTCTCACTGTTTGATCCAAAATTCTTGGAGGAGATCTCCAAAATGAAAGAAAAGAACCTTGCTGTTGAGCTGCTGAAACGCCTGATTGCTGAACAGGTGCATATCTACAAACGGACAAACCTCGTAAAATCGGAGAAATTCAGCGAGATCATGCAAGGCGCTATGAATCGTTATCTCAACGGTATGCTTACCAATGAGGAAGTAATACAGGAGATGCTTAACCTTGCAAAGCAGATCAGAGAAGCCCAAAAAGCGGGCGAAGATCTCGGTTTGACTGCTGATGAGCTTGCTTTCTACGATGCACTCACCAAACCGCAGGCGATAAAAGACTTCTACGAGAATGAGGAGCTTATCGCTATCACAAAGGAGCTTGCCGATACGCTCCGCCGTAATCGCACGATAGACTGGCAGAAGCGTGAGAGTGCAAGAGCCAGAATGCGAATGATGATAAAGAAACTTCTGAAAAGTCATCGCTATCCGCCGGAGGGTATGGACGATGCGGTGGCTACTGTTATGCAGCAGTGTGAGCTGTGGGTTGACAACGCAAGTATGAATTGATATAGGAGATGAAATTATGCTGAAAAAAGCAACATGGCCGCTATTTACACTTTCAAAAAAAACGTAAGAGAATAGATACTAATCCTGATTATCAGCGACCAGCAGTATGGACAAAAGCACAAAAGCAACTATTGATTGATTCAATTTTACGAGACTTCGATGTACCTAAAACTTATTTGCACGAAAAAAACAATGACACATATGATGTTATCGACGGTCAGCAACGTATTCGTGCAATATGGTCGTTCTATGATGATGAGTTCGCTTTGCCTAAAGATGCTGAACCTGTTAATGGTTATGATGTTGCAAACAAAAAGTATAGCGAACTTGATATGGATATTGCAACAATAATAGATAGCTATAATTTGGATTTCGTTATACTTGATACACAGAACGAAGATGAAATACGAGAAATGTTCCTGAGGCTTCAAAATGGTACGACTTTAAAAGCTCAGGAAAAAAGGAACGCAATGCCCGGACGAATGAGGGATTTTATAAAAGAGCTTACTAATCATGAATTTTTCTCGAAAGTCAATTTTTCCAATACTCGTTTTACTTATGATCTCATAGCTGCTCAAATGACACTTCTTGAATTGAACAAGGGTATTTGCAATATAAAAGATAGAGATTTAAATGCAATGTATGAAAAATCAAAGAATTTTAATACTTCGTCCACTGATGCCAAAACAATATATCACATTTTGGATTATCTTAATAAAATGTTTCCTGTCAAAGCACCGGAGTTGAAAAGATACAGCACCATTTCACTATTTATACTAATTATGGATTTAATGCCGAACTATGATATTCGTGAGCGAGAAGCTGATATTGCAAAGTGGTTTATTGATTTTGAAGCTGAGAGATTATTAGACGAACATAAAGAACCAGAAAAGCAAGATCCACGTCTTGTAGTCTACCATGAAAGAGTATCTCATTCATCTGACTCGGAAGATTCATTACTTTACAGACATAATTTCCTTAAAGAAAGCCTTTTAACCCATGTTCCTAATCTTCCACAAAAAGATCCTAAAAGAAATTTTGACGAGGCGCAGCGTCAAGTCATTTATCGACGTGGAAACGGTATTTGCAAAATATGTGGGGTAAAATGTGATTGGAATAACTGGGAAGCAGATCATATTACTCCATGGAGTAAGGGTGGAAAAACCGAAATAGAGAATGGACAGGTACTCTGTCCGTCATGTAATTCAAAGAAAAGCGATTCGTAAGAAATAATATCCCACAAAACTTAGTCTATTGGTGCACACAAAACCTATCCCTCACAACTCACATTCAGCATTGTGGTATATCCCATAATCAGTGGATACTAAAATGATACATAGCAGCATTAAAGCATCCTCTCGGAGCGTTCCTGAGAGGGTGCTGTTTTCATCGGTTTGTTTTCCGCTCCGCAGGCTCGGACGGCGTTGAGGGGCATTTCCGTTCGTCACAGTCCGCATCATATTGCTGATAAGCTTAATGAGGACGGTGTGCCGATACCGTCAGATTACTACTATGCAAAGCTCGGCAAGCCAAATCCTCGCCGTACAAGACATATGTGGAGTCCCGAAACGGTCAGGCAAATACTTCACAATTACACCTACCTCGGACACCTTGTTCAGCTCCGCACAAGAACTGTCAGCTACAAAAATCACAAGGTCATCAAGAACGATGAGGACGATATGATCGTTGTGAAGAATACGCATGAGCCTATTGTTTCGCAGGAGCTTTGGGACAGGGTGCGTGAGATGGAGCAGTCGGTGTCGCAAGGAAAGCGTAACAGCAGCGGATATGTTGCAAATCTCAGCGGCTTGATCTACTGTCAGGACTGCGGAAACAAAGTCCGTCTTGCGTGGAATAATACCACGAACGGCAGCAAGAAAAAGCCGAGAAAGTATCTTCGTCATAATTACAACTGCACTTCATACATGAAATTCGGAAAACTTTACTGTCCCAGCCATTACATTAAAATGCAGGATATGGACGCTATCGTGCTTGAAAATATTCGCAGTCTCGCACAGCTTGTGGTGGAGGACGAAGAAAAGGCAAAGGCGGAATTTATCGCTCGCAAAGCACCACGAGGAGCAGTATTCCGTGGACACCAAGAAGCTCACAGAAGGCAGATACCACTTGCAGGAGCTAACCCGTGAGATGTGTCTGGTATCACGCTTGATGCCTATGTGGAGGGGCAGCCCCGTGAGATCTACATCTACTACAAACTGCTCGATGAACCACTCAAAGACAAAAGAAGCCTGTTTTAAGGCGTATTTACGTTATTTATCAACCATACGAAAGTGTGTTACTATTTGGCAAGAGAACTACCGCTGATTTTTACAGTCACTTGGATTTCAACTCTAAGATTGACTCAGCTAATACGATCGCCAATATCCTCGGTGGCGGAGCTGTCGAAAGGCCGCCCGCTGCGGAAAGCAAGAGTGTAGGAAGCCCTAATACGGCTGATGACATGAAGAAATAAAAGAAATGTGACTGATTGGTAGATAAACGGACAAAAAAATAAAATCGGACTTCAAAAAAGCCCGATTTTACGATGATTTCTGGTGCCGCTAACCGGACTTGAACCGGTACGGGTTTTACCCCGAGGGATTTTAAGTCCCTTGTGTCTGCCTATTCCACCACAGCGGCATGCAAGATATATTATAACACTTTTTTTGCAAAATGTCAACGCTTTTTTGCAAATTACAAGTTGTTAAACAGAAATAAATGGTAATTGTGGAATGGCAACGGTGTTTATTTTAAATCTTTTTGCCTTGAAACTGAAAACCTGTAGATAAATACAGATATCAAAGCGGTGATGACTTCTGTTATCCAGAATGCGTTCCATACGCCTGTTGGTCCCATGAGCTTGCAGAGGAAGAACGCAAGTGGCAGTATTATCGCAATAAATCTGCACAGAGATATCATAAGCGACGGAATGCCCATGCCAAGCCCCTCCAGCGCACCTGATGAGGTGACGGATACTGCGGAAATAATAAAGCCGATACAAATTAGGCGAAGTGCAGTTTTGCCTATGGCGATAGTGTCGGCGTTTTCAGTGAAAAGCCCTATGAGCTTGGCTGGGAAAAGTGCGCATATGATAGTTCCTGCCGCCAATATCACACCTGTCATGTAAAGAACAATGCGGTAAATTTTCTTCACACGCTCCCTCTCGCCTGCTCCGTAGTTAAAACTGATAACTGGTCGCATACCCTGAATAACACCATTTGCGGGTAGATAAAGAAAGGTCTGGAGCTTGTAGTAAATTCCAAGAACAAGTACATAGCTTTGTGAATATGCCGCAAGTATGCCGTTGAGGGCGGATATGAGAAGTGACGGCAGAGCAAGATTAAGTGTTGCAGGAATGCCTATGGAATACATCTTTGCGATTATCATGCCGTCAGGATGCTTGTGTTTTGCGGAAAGTTTAACAGGAAGCTCACAGCGAAGATATGCTATTATGTATATGACAAGGGTCAGCACCTGACCGATACCGGTGGCGAGTGCCGCACCCTTTATACCCATCTCAGGAAAAAAACCAACGCCAAAAATAAGCAGAGGGTCAAGGATTATGTTTGAAATACAGCCGCAGAGCATACTGAACATTGATATCTTCATTCTGCCGACAGATTGGAATATCTTCTCAAATGCAATGGCAAGCATTAATGCAGGAGAGAATGTAAATACAATGTTGCAATACTGCACGCCAAGATCTACAACATTTTTGTTACTTGTGAACATAGATAGAAATGCAGGCATTATAAGTATACATATTATCATTAGCACAATACCATGCAAAGCCGAAAGGGCAAGCCCCTGAGTTGCGGCAATGTTAGCCTTTTCCTTTCTGCCTGCACCAAGATATATGGCAATGACCGCATTGATGCCGATACCAAAGCCGATAGCAGTGGCACTTATAAAATTCTGCACAGGGAACACCAGTGAAAGCGATGTCATTGCGTCCTCGCTTATCTTTGCCACGAAAAAGCTGTCAATGATGTTGTAAAGAGAGTTTACAAGCATTGATATCACCATTGGCAGGGACATTGAAAGCAGAAGAGGAAAGATCGGTCTTGTTTTCATGAAATCACTGTTCATTTATTTTTTTACACTCCTTTGTCTGTGGGCAGAAAAAAAGCCGCACAGCCTGTTTGCTGTGTGGCGAAAAGTGACATACTGTCAGGAAAAATCCACGCAAGTTTTACAAAGTATATTTTAACATAGCGGTATGATTTTGTCAATGAATTTTCTTTAATATTATGTTTCAAAAA
>ENA-OYYR01001109-OYYR01001109.1-human-gut-metagenome-genome-assembly--contig:-NODE-1109-length-11249-cov-5.841701_pt1 | contig 11249 bp, 9 predicted proteins | sample MGYA00244066_ERZ653454 | MGnify/ENA primary metagenome ERZ653454 (study PRJEB26926, sample SAMN06165163) | human gut metagenome | biome: ENVO:00009003; feature: ENVO:2100002; material: ENVO:00002003...
ATTATCACAAAATTAGCTCATAGATGCCATTTTTCCTAACTAATTTCATTTCAGCACTATTTTTCGCACAAACCACGCTATTTTTCGCACAAATTTTCTTGCAATCCGGTCATATTCAATATAATTTTGCAGCCAACAATAAACAACTATAAATATTATAAATGAGAAACCTTTTAACAGCATTTCTAATCCTGTTCTCTTGTTCAATGGCATTTGCTTGGGAACACTCATCATCTATTCAAGTAAAGCTATTGTCATATTCAACAGCTTACGATTCTGAACCTAAGTACGATGAAAATCCGAATAATCATCATCGTATGCCCACGCGTCCGATTCTATGCTCCATAAGCATTGAGGATGGCGTGTCGTTCGATGATGGTTCCAACCCCGACATCATCAGCTATGAGATAAAGGATGCCGACAATAATCCCATTGCCGTTACCAGCGATGAGGCTGACTTCATCCAGACCCTGTTCTCCCTTACAGGCGAATATGTGATACAGTTCCGCACCGACCAATACGTTTATTGCGGAAGTATCAGTATCTGACTTTTATAAGAAGACACCCTTATATAAACGGAATCTCCCTATAAAACTAATCTGCAAACCTCATTTTGCAAATAATTGTAAATAATTATTTAAACATATTTGGAATTCTGAATCGGATACATTACCTTTGCCTATTGTAAGCGAGTCCGATTCGAGTCCCGACATTAATTATCACTGACGTTATAAATCAGACTTACAAATTAATTAAAAGTATGAAAAATCAATCAATCCTTTACACACTTGTGTTGCTCCTTGTTTCGGGACCGGGAGCCACAGCCGCTGTGGAATATGAGGGCTATACCAACCCGGCGGGTGACGCATTCCCCATTGCCATATACGACAATGTGGCGATAAGTTCTCCTGCCGGGGTACAGATACTGTCCGATGCGGAACAGAAGGCCTATTTCGACACTATCAGGATGGCCGGTTTCAATGTCGAGCTCTGGGGCAAGGAAGACATCTGGCGAAAGGGACCCATTAATAAATGGGGACCCTATCTCAAAAGCCTCGGCATGAACACCATCATCAGCACCCGGGGATATTCGCTCTCACGAAGCGAGACTCCGTACGACGCCAATACTCCCGATTCCATCCTTCTGCAGGACAACTGGAACGGCCTTAGGACCGTAATCAGCAATTACAGCCAGGATCCAAACGTATGGGGTTACTGGGCATGCGACGAACCAGGACCGGACAATTTGCATAAGCCTGTTTATGAAATGAGACCTAATCAAATTGCTGTCCTTCCGACGTTCAATATGGTTCATAAATATAAGGAATCAAAGGTCCCATTCGCAAATTTTGTCGCAGTTGCTGACAAAGGCACTATCGGATATTTCTACACTGATGACCCCAATCACCCGAACCCTGATATATATATTCCAAATTTCGAGAATTTTCTTGACTATATGGTTGATGAGCTAAACCTGAAGTTCCTCACATTTGATTTATATCCGGTCATACATAACGAATTTTCTTATGGCATCGGCTCTGGGTGGGTAGTCAAGCCATTTTATTACAATATGATGGATCTGTATGGCAGATACTGCCGTGACAGAAAAATTCCGGTATGGCTTACGATGCTGAGTGTGGAACATGCCGATTATGACACAAACGGAAATCTGCACTGGGAATATCCGGAAATAACGGATGGGATTCTTAGACTACAGGCTATGAACGGACTGGCATTCGGCATGAAGGGACTCTTATATTGGGAATATGGTGTCACCGGCATAAAGGATGAAAATGACAACACGTGGTATAAGAGTGCTCTTTTCGACATCAACAAGATGGCGACGACTCCAGCCTGGGCTGCCGCCAATCGTGTCAATAGTGATGTCGCCCAATACGGATCATATCTTCGACATGCCACATACGACAGGAGCTGTTTAGCTGCAAACATCAATAGGCTATCTGGCAAAACAAGTACCGATACGGTACCTTCATTTCATAAATTTGCAGAATTTTCCGATTCATTTGAATGTGTAAAAAGCATAACATACGATGGCAAAGGGGTTCTCTTATCCCATCTAATCAGTGAAACCGGTGATTATCTTGCAGTAGTGAATCAAGATTATGCCAATAACCAGAAATTAATTTTAGTATTTGATAAGACTAAAAGAGTTAAGAGAATTAAGATTGCATATCCTGTGGCCATCAACGGCATAGGCACTCCTGAAGAATTTGTACCTTTTACCACCACCATAAACCTTATGCCTGGAGAAATGGCTCTGTTTAAATATTAAGGTTAAACATATCAAATTATAAATCACATTAAACACAAAGATTATGATAAGAAAAATTTACACGATTCTGACGTTGCTGACACTTTGCACAGTTGGCATGCATGCGCAAGAGATCGAGGTTCCGGAGGACGCTCAGCGCGAAACCTGGCAGCTCATTTATGACGACTATCGTAGCATTTCATACTACAACACTCCCGAATACAAGGACCTGACAATGGATGTGACCGTTGTGCGAGGCGAGAACTGCCTGTATATTCAAGGTCTTGCCAAAAGCTGTCCCACTTCATGGGTAAAAATAGGTTTACCTGACGATGATATACTGAACAACCAATTGCTCTTATGGGCCAATCAGACTGTTGAAGCAACAGGAGAGACACAATACCTCAACACAGGGACATTAGCAGGAGATTTTTATTCGGGACATACTTTCACAGAGCTGATTATTCGTTGTAATTCGGGGTCACTCCCTCTTGTCTTTAAAAGGAATCTCGGGTCCGACTGGCTGGAATACGAAGCCGCCGAGAGAACCGGATTCTGGCTGAATAAGGAACAGGATAAGGGCAATGCCTTCACAGAATTCAAACGATGGCAAGTCGATGGAGTTCCGAAACCGATTTTAATAGAGGAAACAGAATTCCCCGAGGCCGAGGTTTACGTTCATCCCCGACTGATCGACAAGACTGGGGGGACTGCAGGCATAAACACTCCGGTGGACGACCAGGCCGATGCTCCCATCTACACCCTTTCAGGCATAAAGGCCGACCCTGACCATCTCATTCCCGGAATCTACGTGTCGCAGGGAAAGAAAATCGTGGTGAGGTAACTATACATTATAATGTAAAACCAGCAGGCTCTCGCATAGTGCCTTTGCCTGCGCAATCCTTTTAAGCATACGGTTATGAAACATAAATACATCACTTTGTTCCTGATAGGGTTGGCTTTGACTCTCTCCCTCCAGGCTAACGCAGAAAATTTCGACGACCTCGACTTGCCCGAGGAAAAATGGGAGATGCAATACATGTGCTATCAGTCGCTATGGAACGACTCCCCGGAATATCGTGACCAATCGCACGAAGTGACCATAAAAAGAGACCGCGGCAGAATCTATATCCGCGGAATCGTCAAAGAATATCCCGACGCATGGATAAAGGCCTATTGCTATACTAAAGTGCTTCTGACCAAGGTGCAGGAATTGTCCACGGAAGACGAGACTCCCGCATATCTCCAGTTCGGAGACGCTAACCAGATCTCCGCCTCAGCGACCGCCAGGGAATATACCATCGGTGTCAATATGAAGCCTATGGCTTCCATGGTATGGGAATTTGACGATGAGAACGAGACCCTGCTTCTGCCGGAACACCAGAGAAAAGCAATCTGGCTTTCCGATAAGCCCGAAGGAGAGTTGGCGTTTACGCGAACATATCATTTCGATGGAACTGTGACAGGCGATGATTTCGGTCCCAGACCGATATACCTGTATCCAACTTTCCATAAAATCAGCTCATCCGGCATTATGGATACGGTAATCGAACAGCAACAACCTGAGGATACCCGCGTGTTCGACCTCAACGGCCGTCAGGTGAATCCCGACCGACTCACCCCGGGCATCTACATTCGCGCCGGACGCAAGTTCATAGTGCGTTGACAGCAACGCCCAAGAACCCCAAAGAAATAATTACTAACGCGAAGTCAGGATATGCGATATCCTGTATATAGAAAGAATCGGCAACTTTTGCAAGCTGCCGATTCTTTTTCATTATAATCTTCCTCAGAATGTCATAATCATCTTCACGCTTCAGTAGGATTCCGACTCGTTGGGGAAGTCGGTGCTTTTGACGTCCTCCACGTAGCGGCCGATGGCGCTGTTCATAACTCCGGCCAGGTCGGCGTAACGACGCAGGAAACGTGGCGAAAAGCCCTTGTTGATACCCAGCATGTCGTGCATCACCAGCACCTGGCCGTCGGCCGGACCCGCGCCAATACCTATGATGGGTATCGACAGTTCCTTCACCACGCGCGCCGTCAATGCCGCCGGTATCTTCTCAAGCACGATGGCGAAGCATCCTATCTCCTCCAGCATCTTGGCGTCGGCCACAAGTTTCTCGGCCTCGGCCTCCTCCTTGGCGCGCACATTGTACGTGCCGAACTTGTTGATGCTCTGCGGAGTCAGACCTAAGTGTCCCATCACCGGAATGCCGGCGCTCAGTATGCGTTCCACCGACTCGCGTATCTCCGAGCCCCCTTCCATCTTCACGGCCTCGGCATGGCTCTCCTTCATGATGCGGATGGCCGACGCAAGAGCCTCCTTCGAATTGCCCTGATACGACCCGAACGGCATATCCACCACCACTAATGCGCGCTTCGTGCCCTTGATCACCGATTTGGCATGATATATCATCTGGTCCAGCGTGATCGGCAGGGTGGTCACGTTACCTGCCATGACGTTGCTGGCCGAGTCGCCCACCAGTATCACGTCTATGCCCGCGCCGTCCACTATCAGCGCCGATGAATAATCGTAGGCCGTGAGCATAGCAATCTTCTCTCCGCGCTGCTTCATCTCGATCAGACGGCGAGTCGTCACCTTGCGGGCGCTGGACGTATTGGCCACAACGCCTCCGTTGTCTATCTGTGTTGACATCTTATTCTTCTTTGTTTAGGTCTGCAAAATTAGCAATTTCAATACACTTTAGAAAATAAAACGCCAATTTCCGAGTTGATTGTTATAGAATACGAAGTTGTATAGACTCCGAATACGAAGTTGTTCGCGACAACACATAATTAACAATGACTGAAATCAGAAAACGTCTTACATACGGGGCGGCCGCCATATTGTGTGCCGTAGGCATAGCAGGATGTTCCGCTCCGAAAAATGTGACATATTTCCAGGACGCCACTCCCGAAGCCATCATCACCGCCTCGCAGGCGCAGCCATTCAAGGCCAAGCCGGGCGACAAGCTAATCATCATAGTCAAGACACGCGATGCCGCAGTGAGCGCATTGTTCAACAATCCCGCCTTCTCGGTCCGTAACAACGAGTCGACCGCTGCCGCAGGACACATCAACAAATATGAGCCGGGCGTCTCCACGGCCAACAGCATCGCCGCATATACCGTCGACGCCAAAGGTGACATCGACTTCCCCGTTTTGGGCGCCATCCATATCGGAGGCATGTCCCGCGCCGAAATAGCCGGATTCATCAAGGGCGAGATCATGGGGCGCGAGCTCGCCAAGGATCCGACCGTAACCGTCGAATTCATCAACTCCGGCGTCAGCGTCCTCGGCGAGGTGCTTACCCCGGGCCGCGTAGATTTCAACAAGGACTACATGACCGTCACCGATGCCCTCGCGCTGGCCGGCGACATCAAGATTACAGGCCTGCGCGACAATGTAAAGGTGCTCCGCAACATCGACGGCAAGGTTCACACTTACATCATCGACCTGACCGACGCATCCAAGACCCTGTCGTCCCCCGCGTACTATCTTGAACAGGACGACGTGATATACGTAGAACCGAACAACGTGACCAAACGCGAGACAATCGCCAACGGAAACAGCGCCACCAACATCAGCTTCTGGGTGTCGCTCGCATCGCTGCTCACCACCTTGGCTACCACTGTCGGCGTGTTCATCAAAAAGTAATCCCACAAAATGGCTAAAACCAAACAAACATCCGACGCCACGTTCCAGTCGGGATTCAATCTGCGCGACTATCTTGCAGCCTGCGCCTCCAAGTGGATATGGTTCCTTGTGTCCGTCATCGTGATATGCGGGTTCGCCTATTACAAGGTAATCCGCAAGATGCCCGTATACCTGCGCACCGAACAGGTGCTGATCAAGGACGAGGACAGCGGCAATTCAATCGATGGAATCGCATCCGCTTTCTCCAGTTTCGGACTCGGACGCGTACGCTCCAACGTATACAATGAAATAATCACGTTCAAGTCGCCGGCCCTGATGACTCAGGTAGCCAAGCAGCTCGACCTGCAGGTGGATGTCAACCAGATCAAGTTTCCCCACGGCACCTCGTTGTTCGGCGCGACGCAGCCCTACCTGTTCCGGTTCCCCGATCTGGGCGAAGAGAACTACGGACATTTCATCATGACGGTCAGCCCGCAGGGAGCCCTCTCGCTGGAGCGTTTCGTATCGGTAAACGATGCCGGCAAGGCCGTGAAACACAAGGAGGTCGTATCCGCCCGTCTCGGTGTCCCCGCACGCACCCCCATCGGCCGCGTCGTCATCACGCCTAATCCGGAGTTTACCGGTGCCCTTCCCAAAAAGGAAACGAAATACAGCGTGGTCCACAACGGACTGCACGGCACTGTGGAAAGCCTGCAGAGCAACATCGGCGTCGACCTGGCCGACCGCGATGCCGATGTAATCGAAATCACCATCAAGAATACCAACATTCCCCGGGCCGAAGCAATTCTGTCAACAATGGTGGAGATCTACAACCAGGACTGGATCAAGGACAAGAACCGGGTTTCGGCCGCCACCAACGAATTCATCGACGAACGTCTCGCCGTGATCGAGACCGAGCTCGGAGGAGTGGACAACAACATCCTCTCGTATAAGTCCAGGACCATGGTGCCCGACCTGGAGGAGTCGGCCAAGCTCAACATGCACACGTCGTCCCAGCTGGATAACGAGATCATGACCGCCGTAAACCAGATGCAGATGTCGCAGTACCTTAAGGAATACGTCACGAATCCGGCAAATGCCAATTCAGTGATTCCCGTCAATACCGGCACAGGCAGCAACCAGCTCGAGGTACAGATAGCCAACTACAACCAGACTCTGCTGGCACGCAACAACGTCGAGGCCTCCACATCGGCCAACAATCCTCTGGTACAGGACTACGACGCCCAGCTGAAAGGACAGCGCGAGGCCGTGATCCGGGCCGTAAACGCCCAGGTCGAAGCCTCTCGCCGCGCCGTGCTCAACATGGAGGCGCAGAAAAACAAGGTCAAGGCCAACCTCGCCGAGGGTCCCCAGCAGGCCAAGGCCCTGCTCAGCATAGAGCGTCAGCAGAAAGTCAAGGAAGAACTTTACCTCTATCTGCTGCAGAAACGCGAGGAAAACGAACTGTCGCGTAAATTCACCGCCGACAACACCCGTGTAATCACTCCTCCCTACGGGTCGTCAAGTCCCGTCGAGCCCAAAAAGAAAATTGTGCTCGCCATCGCGTTCCTCATTTCCATCCTGCTTCCCGCAGCCGTAATATTCGTGCGCGAGGCCATGGACAACAAGGTCCGCTCGCGTCACGACCTCGACGACATGTCGGCGCCATTCGCCGGCGAAATCCCCTTCGTCGGACGCAAGAAGAGATTCGAATGGCTCACCAGGCGTCTGAACCGCAACAAGAAGAAAAAGAAGCTGGAGAAACTGCCCGTCATCGTTCAGGCCGGAAACCGCGACATCATAAACGAGTCGTTCCGAATAGTGCGCAGCAACATCGACTTCATGATGAAGAACGCCGACTCATCCAACGTCATAATGATGACATCGTTCAACCCCGGCAGCGGCAAGTCGTTCATCACCTTCAACATCGGTGCCTCGTTCGCCGTCAAGGGCAAGAAGGCTCTCCTGGTGGACTGCGACCTGCGCCACGGTTCGGCATCCCAGTTTGTCGGAATGCCGCACCACGGTCTGAGCAACTACCTGACCGGAGCCACCGACAGATGGCAGGACCTTGTGGTGGAATCAAAGGATGCTCCCGGTCTCTTCGTGATGCCCATCGGCCACAGGCCTCCGAACCCCGCCGAACTGCTTGACAACGGTCGTATCGGCCAGTTCATCAAGGAGGCTTCGCCTCTCTACGACTACATAATCCTCGACTGCCCGCCCATCGACATCGTGGTCGACACCCAGATACTTGAGAAATATGTGGACCAGACCATATTCGTGGTACGCGCCGGGCTGCTCGAGAAGGCGGCCGTTGCCGAAATCGACGAAATGTACAGGAACCGCCGCTTCCGCCGCATGGCCATCCTGCTCAACGGCACCGAAGGCGCCAACAGCCGCGCCGCGACATACGGCTCATCATACTACACCAACGACTTTTGATTATGTGGCCATTCACTAAGAAAAACAGTCTCGAACAGAGCGGTCTGTTCCAGGGCCTGACCGACTGGCACTCCCACATACTGCCGGGCGTGGACGACGGATTCCAGAAGATGGAGGATTCACTCGCCGCTCTGAAAAAATATGAAGAACTGGGAGTCAAGTCCGTGTGGCTCACCCCCCACATCATGGAGGAATGCCGCAACACCACTCAGGGCCTGCGCGACCGTTTCGCGGAACTGCAGGCAGAATACCAAGGCCCGATACAGCTTCAGCTGGCGGCCGAAAACATGCTCGACTCTCTGTTCGAAGAGCGGTTTCAGGCCAACGACCTGCTGACAATCGGTCCCGACGGCAAATATCTTCTTGTCGAGACATCCTATGTAAATCCCCCGTTCGGCATGGAGCAGATGATGCAGAACATCATCTCCACAGGCCTTACACCCATTCTGGCCCATCCGGAACGATACAGGTATATGGACGAGAACGATTACCTCACATGGAAAGACAGTGGCGTAGTGTTTCAGACCAATTTCATGTCCCTTGTAGGCATGTACGGAGAGACCGCCCGGGCCAAGGCCGAATGGCTCCTGAAGGAAGGTCTTATCGACATCACAGGATCCGACCTGCACCATTACAGGGTGCTGCTCCATTTCCTCGACCACAAGCCCAAGAACCAGCAGGCCCTCGACTCCCTTGTCGAGATTGCCCGCAATCCTAAGATACTTAGTTAATTTTATGGCACTTCTTTATGGAGTGCCATTTTTTTATTATCTTTGCAAAGCGAATCACAGCATGGAACAACTTAAACATGAATGCGGCGTAGCAATGGTGAGGCTGCTAAAGCCGCTGGAACACTACCGGCAGAAATACGGAACCTGGCGATACGGTCTGAACAAGCTCTATCTGCTGATGGAGAAACAGCACAACCGTGGCCAGGAGGGAGCCGGTTTGGCTTGCGTCAAACTCAACGCCGAGCCGGGGCAGGAATTCATGTTCAGGGAACGAGCCATGGGCGTGGACGCCATCAAGGACATTTTCGCCGCCGCCAATCAGGCTTTGGCTCAGGAAGCCGCCGCTAACGGTCTGTCGCCCGACGACCTCGACGCCTCATCCGACATCGCCGATCTCGCAAGCCGCTCATTCCCGTTCGCCGGTGAACTCTACATGGGTCATCTCCGGTATTCCACCACGGGGAAAAGCGGCATTTCTTTTGTCCATCCGTTCCTGCGGCGCAACAACTGGCGCGCCAAGAACCTGTGCATCTGCGCCAACTTCAACATGACCAACGTGGACGAGATTTTCGGCGAAATCGCCGTCAAGGGACAGCACCCGCGCATGATCTCCGACACATTCCTGCTGCTCGAGCAGTTGGGCCACCGTTTGGACCGCGAATCCGAACGCCTGTTCAAGATGGCGCTGGAGCAGGGACTTACCGACTGCGACATCACACGCTTCATAGAAGACAACATTGACATGAGCAACGTGCTGCGCACCAGCTGCACCGTCTGGGACGGCGGGTACGTGGTGTGCGGCGTCACCGGCTCCGGCGAGGCTTTCGCCCTGCGCGACCCCTGGGGAATCCGACCGGCGTTCTTCTTCATGGATTCCGAAGTATTCTCCCTGGCCTCCGAACGCCCCGTGCTGCAGACCACGTTCAATGTCGGTGCCGAGCAGATCCGCGAGCTGAAGCCCGGACAGGCCATCGTGCTCCACGCCGACGGCAGGCTTGAGACTCCGCAGATAATTCCGCCGCGCAACTATGCCGCATGCTCGTTCGAGCGCGTCTACTTCTCGCGTGGCTCCGATGCCGACATCTACAACGAACGCAAGAAATTAGGCATCAACCTGGTGCCTCAGATTCTTGAGGCGGTGGACCATGATGTCGACAACACCGTCTTCTCATACATCCCCAACACGGCCGAGGTGGCTTTCTACGGCATGGTACAGGGCTTCAACGAATTCCTGAACCGCGAGAAGGCCGAGGCCATACGCAATCTGGGCCATGAGCCGGACAACGCCGACATCGAACGCATCCTGTCGCGCCGCATCCGCTCCGAAAAGGTGGCCATCAAGGACATCAAGCTGCGCACGTTCATCTCCGAAGGTGCCAGCCGCAACGACCTGGCAGCACACGTCTACGACATCACTTACGGTTCGCTCCGTCCCTACACCGACAATCTCGTCATCATCGACGACTCCATAGTGCGCGGCACCACGCTGCGCGAATCCATAATCCGCATCCTTGACCGCCTGCACCCCAGGCGCATCGTGATAGTAAGCTCCAGCCCCATAGTAAAATACCCCGACTATTACGGCATCGACATGGCCCGCATGGAGGAATTCATCGGATTCCGCGCCGCCGTGGAGCTGGCCCGCGACCGTGGCCTGGAACACGTGCTGACCGACATCTACCGCAAGTGCAGGGAGCAGCAATCGCTCCCCAAGGAACGGATGACTAACTACGTCACCGAACTGTACGACCTGTTCACGGACGATGAGATTGCCGACAAGATGGTCCAGATGCTTCGTCCCGAGGGTGTCACCACCGACATACGCATCGTGTTCCAGACCCTCGACGGCCTGCACGACGCCATCCCCGGCCATCCCGGCGACTGGTACTTCTCGGGCCGCTATCCCACTCCCGGAGGCGTACGCCGCATCAACGAGGCATTCATCTCCTATATGGACAATATCTATTTTAAGGCATCGTTCCTTAAAAAATGTAAACGCCAGGGCGGTGGATTTTCGAGGTAATTTATTCGGTCTCAGAGGGAGCAGCCTCGCGGCTGTGACCGAGGAGAACGGATAAATTAACCGAAAAGACACCGGACAAGGCACAATATAAATTTGAAATGTTAAAATATGGCTCGTTCAAGATGAATCCGTCTGAAAG
>ENA-OYYR01001121-OYYR01001121.1-human-gut-metagenome-genome-assembly--contig:-NODE-1121-length-11153-cov-6.605424_pt1 | contig 11153 bp, 8 predicted proteins | sample MGYA00244066_ERZ653454 | MGnify/ENA primary metagenome ERZ653454 (study PRJEB26926, sample SAMN06165163) | human gut metagenome | biome: ENVO:00009003; feature: ENVO:2100002; material: ENVO:00002003...
ACGAGATTAGCTGCAGTCTCGTGGGCTCGGAGATGTGTATAAGAGACAGGTCCGCGGCGATCTCACGGCCGGAAAGGTACTCCGTTACCCGCGGGTCGGCAAGAGTCAGTGCTTCACGGTTGGTGCAGAGCGCGCCGAATGCCGTGAACAGGTGGTGCTCCGGCACAAAACGGCCCTTCTGCACGCTGCCCACGAACACCCCCGCCCGCAGGACATGCAGTCCCGTCTGCGGGAAGGGCACGGGCAGCAGAACGCTGCCGCCATGCACCACGGCAGGGCGGTCCGCCAGCGCCGGGAAATACTGCCGGGCAAACTCCTGCCATGCAGCAAGGCTCTGGGCCGGGGTGGCCTCCCCTGTCCCGGCATCCCGGCTGCGGGCGCTGCGGCCCTGCACCGCCTCCCGCAGGGCACGGCTGCTCTCCCGGCGGGCACTGCGGGCATCCGGGGCCTTGGCAGGCTTGCCGCCCTTGCTTCCCTTCTGCTTTTTGCTCTGCTCTGCGGCAGCAGCCAGCCAGAGCTCTTCCTCTGCCGTATAGGTTCCGGGGGCAGGCAGCGCCCGCGGCGTGCCAGCCTTGACCAGACGGGCAATAAAATGCCCCTCGCCGCCCTGACAGGGCCAGATCCGGCGCACTTTGCTCACATCCAGCGGCAGGCCGCCGGTGCGGTTTGCCTCACCCGGGCTGCCAAAGCTGTAATCCACATTGCCGAACACATCGGCCAGCGTGAACTCCGGGTGGCGCTGCAAAAACGCCGCCACCTGTCCCTCGTCCTCTTCCGGGGCAAAGGTGCAGGTGGAGTAGATCATCTCGCCGCCGGGGGCCAGGCAGGCCGCCGCGTTGTCCAGGATCTGTGCCCCCAGTACGGCGCACTGCTTCACCAGCGCTTCACAGTGCTGGGTCACAGCCACGGCTTCCTTGCGGAACATCCCCTCGCCGGAGCAGGGCGCATCCACGAGAACACGGTCAAAAAACTCCGGCAGAGCAGCGGCAATGCGGCCGGTGTCCTCGTTCAGCACCACGGCGTTGGGCACGCCCATCCGCTCCAGATTGCTCCGGAGCACCTCGGCGCGGGCGGCAACGAACTCGTTGCTCACCAGCAGCCCCTGCCCGCCCAGCGCTGCCGCCAGCTGGCTGCTCTTGCCGCCGGGGGCCGCGCAGGTATCCAGCACCCGCATCCCGGGCCGGACCCCCAGCAGGGGCGCGGCACTGGAAGCGGAAGGCTCCTGCGAGTAGAACACGCCCGCATGGTGGTAGGGGTGCCGCCCGGGCTTGAAGGCGGGGTCCTGCACCACAAAGCCCGCCTTGCAGAAGGGCGAGGGCTCCACCGGAAAATCTGCCTGCGCAGCAAACTGCTCCGGCGCAGCACGCAGGGCCGAGACCGTCACGCCCCGGGCAGCAGTCTCCTGCGGGGCGGCATAGAGAGCATCGAACCGGTCGCCCAGCAGAGCGCGCTCCCGGCGCTCAAAATATTCCGTAGGCATGAAAGCTTATCCTCCCATGAATAAAGCCGCCGTTCGCGGCAAAACTAAGGCTGTGAGGGAAAGCCCCCTCACGAAAGGAGTAACGAACCATGAAGGACCACAGCGAGAATCGCACCGAAAACCGCACGAACAACTGCAAGAACCAGAGCCAGAACCGCACCACCAATCAGACCACCAACGAGCACAAGCACCCCAACCAGTATACCAAGGGTGCTGACGACGAGGGTGCCAAGAACAAGAAGTAACACCGCATAAGAAAGCCCGCTGCCTTCCCTGCACTGTTTTCCAGTGCGGAAAGCAGCGGGCTTTCGCGTTTTATTTCTGGTTCGGGTCAAACTGCTGCCACAGGGCATCGAACAGCTCTTCCACACGGGCCATCTGCCCGGTGAGGTAGAGCCAGCCCAGCAGGCACTCAAAGCCGGTGGAAGCGCGGTATTCCTCGGGGGAAGCGTGCTTGGCCACACTGGCCTTGCTGGCGTTGCGGCCCCGCTTGAACACGGCCAGCTCCTCCTCTGTGAAGAGCGGCTCCAACAGCTGCTCCTCCCGGAACTGTGCCCGGGCAGAGACATACTTGACCTTTTCCACATTGAGCTTGCCTGCGGACATCCGGTGGTGCCGTGCCAGACGGGTGCGCACCAGCAGTTCCAGCACGCTGTCCCCCACAAAGGCCAGCGCCAGCGGATTCAGCTCACGGGGGTCGATGGTTTCCGATTCGTTCATCGTAGTAATACCCTTCGTCTCTGTCCTCCCGATCAGGTGATTCTTCATTCAACCTCTCAGTCACGGGCTAACGCCGTGACAGCTCCCCTAGTAGGGGAGCCTTTGGCAGAAGATTCATTTTTCGCTATCATCGCCTATGGCTCCAAAACCATCATCTGCCGCAAGGCAAAAAACGACGGCAGCAGGGCCAAAAGTAGCGAAGCGCCAACACTCGAAAATGCGACGATATGCCAAGGCCTCCCCTACTAGGGGAGGTGGCATCGAGCGAAGCGATGATGACGGAGAGGTTTAACCTTCAGCACCCTCTCCCCTTGCAGATGCGTTGGCTCTCCCTTCGGGAGAGCTGTCGAGCGCAGCGAGACTGAGAGGGCCGTCTGGAAGGGCACGCCGGTTCAATCCGTATCCAGCCCGGTGGTGTCCTGACCCACAACGGGGGCGGTGTCCGCGCTCTGTGCTGCGGCCACGCCGCTGCTGTGGGAGTAATTGCAGGTATCGGGCAGGTCATCGGCACGGTAGTAGCCGGTGGCGCGGCTGGGGCAGTTGGCCCCGGCCAGCAGGCCGCTCTGGGTGCAGTAGGCGCGCTCCACCACGCCGTCGCTGGTGGGGAACGCCTTATAGGGCAGGTTTGCCTGCACCTGCTCCATATAGGCCTTCCACGCCATGACACAGGTGCGGGTCTTGGCCTGATTCTTGCCCAGGGTGTTGGTCATATCGTAAGGCGCGTCGTAGCCCCACCAGACAGCGGTGACGTAGTAGGGCGTGCCGCCCACAAACCACAGATCCTTTTCATCACTGGCGGTACCGGTCTTACCAAAGGACTCCATGCCGCTGGAGTTGGGGTAGCGGCCGCCGGCGGTGCCCACGTTGGAGTAGAGCACGTTTTTGAGCAGACGGTTCATAATATAGGCTGTCTGCGGGGTCAGGGCCTGATAGCTGGTGGCGTTGTTCTCCAGGTAGATGTTGCCGTCCCGGTCCAGCACACGGGTGTACAGGTGCGGGGTGGTGTACTCGCCGTCATAGAAGATCTGGAAGGCAGCGGCCAGCGCCGTGGGGGTCACGCCGTGGGTTTGGCTGCCCATGACCATCTGGGCAAGGCCCACGTCGTTGGCGGGGTCCAGGGTGGTCAGCTGCAGGGTGTTGTAGGCAAAGTTGAAGATGTTGCTTGCGCCCACCAGGTCGCCCACCCGGATGGCGATTGTGTTCAGGGAGCGGGCCAGACCGTTCCACAGGGGCAGGTCGCTGCCGTCGCCATAATTGCCGCCGTAGTTGCGGGGCCAGCTGCGCCATGCGTTGGGGTAGGCCTTGAGCTGACTGTCGGAAAGGCCCATCAGGCCGTTTTTGCGGCAGTAGTCCTCATCCCGGATGACCATGTCCTGCTTCTGGTACAGGGGCGAGTTGTTGAGCATGGTGGACCAGTTCACCAGCCCGTACTCCACGCCCAGCGCGTACGCGCCGATGGGCTTGATGGTGGAGCCGGTCTGCCGGGTCACACTGTAAGCACGGTTCAGGGAAAGGCTCTTGGTCTTTTCGCCCAGACCGCCCACCATGGCCAGCACGTTGCCGTCATAGTCCAGCGTGACCATGGCCGCCTGGGTGCGGACATTGCGGTAGTAGTACACGGTGCCGTCGTCGCCGGTGCGGGTCTTGGGGGTGCCGTCGGCGTTCATCACCTGCACGTCATCGTCCGAGATGCTGGTCACCTCTTCCTCATGCCAGCCGGCCGGGAAGTAAGCGTCGCCCTCGTTGCGCATCAGGTTCTCCATGGCCGTCTGCATCTTGGGATTGACGGTGGCCTCGATGGTATAGCCGCCGGTGTAGAGCATGGACTGGGCCGTGGATTCGTCCACGCCCTCCTTGTCCATGATGTCGCGGACCACCTCGGTGAAGAGGGCATCGGTGAAGTAGCTGGTCACGGAGGAGGTCTTCTTGTTGGTGTCCTCCTCGGCCAGCACAAGGGGCTGGGCCGCGCCGTTGCGGTAATCCTCCTCCGAGATGATGCCCTGCTGCCACATATTATACATGATGAAGTTGCGGCGGTGGATCAGGTTCTCGGGGTTGGTGTAGGGGTTGTAGTTGGTGGGGTTCTTGGTGATGGACGCGATGGTGGCGCACTCCCAGAGGGTGAGCTGGCTCACGTCCTTGTTGAAATACTCGTTGGCCGCTGTCTGAACGCCCTGAATGGTGCCGGTGAAGCTGATGGTGTTCAGGTAGGCCTCCAGAATGGTCTCCTTGGAGTAGGCACGGCTCAGGCAGAGGGCGCGGTAGATCTCGCGCAGCTTGCGCAGCGCACCCTCCACGCCGCTGGCGCTCTTGTCGCTGGTCAGGTTCTTGATGAGCTGCTGCTCCAGCGTGGAAGCGCCCTGCTTGGAGCTGTAAATGGGCAGCAGATACTCGTTGACCATGGCACCGATGGTGCGCTTGAAGTTCACGCCCGGCTCGTTGTAGAAATCCTTGTCCTCGGTGCAGATGAACGCATACTGCAGATTGGTGGGGATCTGTTCCAGGTCTGCCCAGACGCGGTGGCTGTTGGAGGAGCGCAGGGTGGCATACTCCACCTGCGCGCCGGTGTCGGGGTCGGTGGCCACCACGGTGCTGGACTGGCTCAGCTCGATGTTGTCCAGGTCCAGCAGGTTGCCGTCGTTGGCCGTGGCCTGCACGGCGTAGTACACCGCCGCCACTGCCGCCAGGCTGCACACCATGATCCCCAGGCAGATGAGGGTGGCCAGCGTGCGGCCCAGCGCCCTGAGGATGGGATGCTTCGCCTTTTCCCGGGGCTCCTTTGGCTCCCTGGGAGCACGCCCGCGCTTGGGCGGCTCTTCCCTGCGGCTGTTGTTCACATTCACTTTACGTCCCCCCGTGGGCTGCACGTCCGTGCGTGCAGCGCCCCGGTGGATCTTTCTCGATTCGTTTGAGATAAGGATCGCCTCCTGACCTGCTTAAACGGTTATTCCTGACAAGTTCATCCTCTCTGCCATCCTCACCCTCTCAGTCTCGCTTCGCTCGACAGCTCCCCCAAAGTGGGAGCTTCTGACGAAATCGGAAACTTTGCCGGGTGCTGCCAAGGCCTCTCCCTTTGGGAGAGGTGGCAATGCGCCAGCATTGACGGAGAGGGCGAGCCCGCTGTCGGGGCTGAACCCTATTTCTAATCAGATACTGCTAGTATAGCACACTTTCCCCCGTAAAGTACAGCATTCCGGTGTGAAAATTGTACGCTTCTGTCTCAGGGGCGGCATTTTTGCGCATACTACCGCTGGAAAGACCCGCTGGAAAGGAGTGATTTTCTCCATGCGGAAAGTAGTTCTCTGCCTGTTTTACGCCCTGTGCGCCTTTGCCATCGCCTTCAGCCTGTTCTGGATGGCCCTGCCCCGGCTGGCGCTTCCCTCCCCTGCACCGGGAGCGGACAGCGCCGCCGAAACGCCGGTGCCCTCCGGGCCGAGCCTTGCGGCCCAGACTCTGCCCGACACCGGCCAGCCCATCCAATACCTGCTCCGGGACGAGGGCGGCATGGTGGCCGTCTACACCTGCGGGCCGGACGGTTCCCCCACCCGCCTTGCCCGGCAGACGGATATTTACGTCAACCTCCTGCCGGAAAATGACGCACTGCGTGTCAAGCAGGGCATGGTGGTAACGGGAGATGCCGCCCTGCAGGAGGTGCTGGAGGACCTGGGCGGGTGAACCGCTCCGTCACCTGCGGCGAACCTGAGAGATTCAAAAACCCCCTGTGCCATGGTCTGGTACAGGGGGTTGTTTTGCGGTTCTGTTTCAGCCGGAGTGCAATTTTACTCCACGCTGATCATATAATAGTATACGGGCTGGCCGCCGCGGATGTGGCTGACCTCAACGTGGTTGGGGCACTTTGCTTTGACGATCTCGGTCAGCTTCTCGGCCTCCTCGTCGGAGACATCGCAGCCGGAGATGATGGTGACAAAGCTGGAGTCCTTCTTGCACATGCTGCGGGCCAGGCGGTAGGTGGCCTTGGTCAGGTCGGTGGAGGTGGCAACGATCTTGCCGTTCTCCAGAGCCATGATCTCGCCCTTCCGGATCCGCTTGCCGTCAAACTCGCTGTCGCGGGCAGCGTAGGTAATGAGGCCGGTGCTGACCTTGTCGGCGGCGGCCATCATGTTGATGGTGTTGGTCTCAGCGTTGGCGGAGGGGTCGAAGTTGAGCAGCGCGGTGATGCCCATGGGCACGGTGCGGGTGGGCAGAACGATCACCTGACGGTCAGCCAGCTTCTGGGCCTGCTCCGCTGCCATGATGATGTTCTTGTTGTTGGGCAGCACGAACACGGTCTTGGCGGGCACGCTCTGGATGGCGGCAAGGATGTCCTCGGTGGCGGGGTTCATGGTCTGGCCGCCGGAGACGACAGCGTCCGCAGCCAGGTCGGTGAACACGGCCTTCAGGCCCTCACCGGCGGCAACGGCCACAAAGCCGTAGTCACGGCTGGGGTCCACTGCGGCGTAAACGAACTCGCTGGCCTGTGCGGGAGCCTTTTCAGCGGAGGCCTGCTTTTCCAGGCTCTTGCCCTGCTTCTGGCGGGCCAGGAACTGCTCGTGCATGTTCTCGATCTTGAAGTTGGTCAGGTAGCCGTACTTGATGGCCTCGCTCAGGATCTTGCCGGGGTCAGCGGTGTGGACATGCAGGTTGATGACATCGTCATCCTCGATGCAGACCACGCTGTCGCCGTTGGATTCGGCAAAGGCGCGCATCTTTGCGGCGCTTGCGCCCTCGTACTTGTTGATGAGGAACTGGGTGCAGTAGCCGTTCTTGATGTCCTCCACCTTCATCAGGTCGTCGGTGAACACGCCCTTGCCTGCGTTCTCGGTGGAGAGCTTGGCCTTGTTGGGGGTGCCCTCGCCGCCGGCCACCATGGGCTCGCCGTGGAACACCTTACCCATGCCCTCAAAGATGATCATAATGCCCTGGCCGCCTGCGTCCACAACGCCGGCCTTTTTCAGCACGGGCAGCAGGTTGGGGGTATCCTCCAGCGCCTTCTGGCCTGCGGTCATCACCACATCCCACAGGGCGGGGATCTCCTCGGCACCGCAGGCGGCAGCTTCCTCGCTGGCCACCCGGGCAACGGTCAGGATGGTGCCCTCGGTGGGCTTCATCACGGCCTTATAGGCACCCTCCACGCCCTTTTTCAGGGCGGCGATGATGTCGGCGGTGTCGGCTTCCTTCTTGCCTTCCAGCGCCTTGGAGAAGCCGCGGAACAGCAGGCTGGTGATCACGCCGGAGTTGCCGCGCGCACCGCGCAGCATGGCGGAGGCAGCGGTCTTGGCGGCCTCACCCACGGTGCAGCCGTCGTCCAGCGCGTTCAGCTCTGCCACGGAGGCACCCACCGTCATGCCCATGTTGGTGCCGGTGTCGCCATCGGGCACGGGGAAAACGTTCAGCTCGTCCACACGGGAGCGCTGGTTGTTGATGTTGTTCGCGCCGGAGATGATCGCGTCGCGCAGGATCTTACCAGAAATCATTGTCCTTACTCCTTAATATACAGTTCCATCAGGCGATCACGTCGTCCACCGACACGATCACACGGGCAACCTTCAGGCCGGTGGCCTGCTCCACTTCGTCCTTGACGCGGTGCGAGATGCTGCGCGCGGCGGTGGAGATGTTGAGCCCATAGCTGACGGCAATGTGCAGCTCGATCACGAGACGGCCCTCTTCCTGTGTGACACGAACGCCCTTTTCAGAGTAATCGTTGCCGCGCACCACGCTCTTGACCACGTCGGTCAGGTCGCGGGGGGTCATTGCGGCCACGCCGTAGCATTGTTTGGTTGCTTCGCCTACCAGCGTAGAGAAGTACTCGGCGGAAAAGCTGACATCTCCCAGCGGGAAACGGGAAGTGATCATAGTCGCTCTGCTCCTTTATTTGAAATCTTGTTGGGGTGGCCCGGCTTGCCGCGGCAAACCCGCCGCATACCGGGAAAGGAATCGGTATCCTTATTATACAACTTCCCACGCCCTGTGTACAGCACAATTTCCAAAGGGCGGGCAATGTGAGCCGATTCGTGCTCCTATTATACCACAAAACCCTGCCCTGTGCACGGTTTTCCTGCATGTTTTGCAAAAAGGCCGGGTGCGACTGTGAATAAATTCTAAAAAGTATGATTTTTGACTTTATCCGCCTGTGGAAAAGTGCTAAAATCAAAGCAGAGGAACGGGAGCTGCGCCCTTACGGCAGAACCACTGTTTACGATAGGATAACGATAGGAGAGCTGTTTGATGAACATTTTGTTTTTCCTTTCCCCCAAGCAGGACCTGATGTATGTCTACGATGACTTCACCCTGCGGCAGACGCTGGAAAAATGGGAGAACAACCGCTACGCATCCATCCCGGTGCTCAACCGCAAGGGAGAGTATGTAGGGACCCTGACGGAAGGGGACATCCTCTGGGGACTGAAAAAGTTCCACGGCCTCGACCTTGAGGCAGCAGAGGACATCCCCATCCGGGATTTTGCCCACAAGCGGGACTACAAGGCCGTCACGGTCACCACGAGCATGGACCAGCTCATCGAGGCGGCCATGAACCAGAACTTCGTCCCCGTCGTGGATGACCGGGGAATGTTCATCGGCATCGTCCGCCGTCAGGCCATCATCCGCTACTGCTACGACCGCTCCCGCGCTGCCGCCGCAGAGCAGCGCAGAAAGCCTGAAAAGCAGGAAAAACGAGTCCCGGTTTCTGCCGGGGTGCAGTAAAACAGGAAAAGGCCCCGCCGCTCTGCATGAAATGTGCAGGGCAGCGGGGCCTTTCTATGCCTGTGGGAAAGGGAGAGTGGTGCTTCAGCCCACGGTGAGGCTGGAATCGGTGAACCGGTGGGTCAGGACAGCCTCGGCGTCCTCGCCGCCCATGGCCAACAGCTCGTCCACCGAGAGGGTGGTGGAGCAGAGGATGGTCTGGAAGGTGATGGTGTCGATGCCCTCAGCCCGCAGCTGACGCAGGGTGGCCAGCGAGGCCCGGAGGGAGGCCGTGAACCGTCCGACGCGGAGGGAGAGGACGTTGTTGTCCCGGATGCTCGTGTAGGAGATGCGCTGGCCGTCCTTGTCGGTGACGACGAGGCCCGGGAAGACCGACTCCTGCACAGAGGCGTCCGCAGAGCCGCCGCCGGAAGAGGAGGGAACCGCAGGGACAGGGTCGGTGGGGAGGGTGATGTCGTTGCCCTCAGGGTCGTAGCGGGTGATGGAGCTGCCCTCAGCAAGGCCGGAGAACTCCTGCTCGATGCCGTTAGCGCCGATGGCCACGTTGTCTTTTCCGGCGGTGGCCGTAATGGTCACTTTGCCCTCGAGGGTGATGTCGGCATCTGCATCGCTTTCGCAGCCAGCACCGATGCCGGCGCCGCCAATAACGATTTTTTCCCCTTCATCTGTACCGCCGCCGACCGCATTGATGGTGGGACTGCCGTTCTCATTGCTCTTGATGGTGATTTGATTGCCATTGTTATCACTGTTGTTTTCAGCGCCAGCACCGCCGCCTATGGCCGCGCCGCCTGCGCCTCCGGTAGCGTTGACCTTGGTGTTGCCCTCGATGGTCACATTGCTGAGACCATAAATACCACCGCCGATGCCTGCGCCATAAGCGCCGCCCTGCACATTGTCGATTTTGGCATTATCCTTGATGACCACGTTGCCGTTGCCGATTTTATCGGGGGAACTAAATGCGCCGCCGCCGATGCCTGCCGCACCGTAGCCGCCGGTCGCATTCTCGATTTTTGCATTGCCGGAGATGGTCACATTGCCATCGCTGCCATTGCCGCCGCCAATGCCTGCACCGTACTTCGTGCTAGATGCATTTTTAATAACAGCGTCGCCGGTTATCGTAACGGTCGCACCGTTATAATAACCACCGCCGATGCCCGCAGCGCCATCACTGCCTGCGGCAGTGATGGTGCCGCCGCTGATGGTCACATTGCCGCTGCCGTTGCAGCCGCCGCCGATGCCAGCGCCTAAATAACCGCCGGTTGCATTGATCTCGCCGCCGGTGATCTCTACCGTGCCGGTGCCGTAGGAACCACTGCCAATGCCTGCGCCCCAATCGTCACTGGTGGCCGTGATATTGCCGCCAGTGATTTTCACCTGAGCATCATTGCTGCAAGCGCTGCCGATGCCAGCGCCTTTGAATCCACCGGCAGCCTCCAGACTGCCGTTATTATCTTTGTCCTGAATGGTCAGTTCGCCGCTGGTGTCAGTCTTGTTGTGCTCCAACCCGGCATGGCCAGCGCCGCTCTTCAGCTCGTTGTCGCCATCCAGCTCAATGGTGGTGTCACCTTTGCCGGTAACACTCACAGCAGCTTCGCTCCGGCTGCTGGCGTCAATATTCACATCTTTGAGCGTGACCTCAACCTTATCGTCCTTATCTTTGGCGTCGATGGTCACGGTGTGGGAAGAAGCGCCCTCCTCACGATTTGTGATGATGGTGTCCGGGTCATTTTCGGTGGTATTCTCGTTCTGGGTGACATTGTTGCCGCTCTCGCCCGCCGAAATCGTAATGTCACCATCTTCGATGTACCATGTCCCTGCAAAGGCCGGGGCGGTAAGGGTGGTGAGCATTGCGGCGGTCAGGACAAGCGCCGCTGCCCGCTGAGAGGCCGGACGGGGTGAATTGATACCCCCCCGTATTAAGAGGCCGACCCAGAACACGCATGGCAAGTTTACGATAAGAGAGCATACAAAAACCTCCTTTGGATGTTGAAAAAATATGGACTTTCGATTGATACAATTATAGCATTTCTGGGGAAGTAAGCAAGCAAATCTGCGTGAAATGCTGATTTTCGTGCGTGAATGACAAAAAAACTATGAAAAACGCCGGGTTTTGCTTTTCTGCACATGGCATGGTATACTGGAAAAGAAAAATCCGCCAACCCGGCGGGAAAAAGGAGAAACGGAAACATGAAAACGAAATTTGGCATCGCTGTCTCTTATACACATCTCCGAGCCCACGAGACTGCAGCTAATC
>ENA-OYYR01001127-OYYR01001127.1-human-gut-metagenome-genome-assembly--contig:-NODE-1127-length-11110-cov-7.145545_pt1 | contig 11110 bp, 9 predicted proteins | sample MGYA00244066_ERZ653454 | MGnify/ENA primary metagenome ERZ653454 (study PRJEB26926, sample SAMN06165163) | human gut metagenome | biome: ENVO:00009003; feature: ENVO:2100002; material: ENVO:00002003...
CCCAGTCGCCTCTGATGGCTCGCTGCATGAAGAGTGAGAAGCAGGGCCACTTCGTATTCTACGGTGCAATGGTCAGCGAGGGCGTTATCGCTCTGATCTGGGCCGCTGCCGGCTGCGCACTGTACACCATCACCGACGGCAAGATGGTCGGTCTGGCCGAGGCTCTGGCTGCCGGTCAGTCTGCCGCTATCTACGATGTCTGCCTCAAGACCATGGGTAAGGTTGGCGTGGCACTGGCTATGATCGGTGTCGTTATCTGCCCCATCACCTCTGGTGATACCGCCTTCCGTTCCGCTCGTCTGACCTTGTCCGACTGGCTCAAGATCGATCAGGACAGCTACGTAAACCGCCTGAAGCTCTGCGTTCCCGTTCTGGGCGTGGGCGCTTTCCTGGGCATCGGCAATGCACTGGGCTTCATCAACTACACCGTCATCTGGCGTTACTTCAGCTGGACCAACCAGACGCTGGCTATGATCGTCCTGTGGGCTGCTTCCATGTACCTGTTCAAGGAGAAGAAGAACTTCTGGATCACCGCAGTGCCCGCTACCTTTATGAGCGCTGTGTCCTGCACCTACTTCGTGCTGGCTCCTGAGTGCCTGGGCAAGATGATCAACACCTATGCAGACGGCAAGCTGGTGGCTTACAACACCGCAGTTGCATATCCCATCGGCATCGTCTTTGCAATTGCCATGCTGGCGCTGTTCATCTATGCAACCAAGAAGAACACCGAGAAGAAAGCCGCATAACCCATTCATAGCGGCAATTTCTCAGTAAAACAAACCGGCCGCTGTCAGCTCAGCGGCCGGTTTCCTGTTTTTGGCTAAGAGTGCGGGTTGGGCCTTGCATTTTCTTTGCCGGAGTGGGAAAATGGGTACAAACAAAAACGCAAAAGAGGGATGAACGTTATGCTCTTCAAACCTGCACAATTGGGCCTTGCCAAGCTCGACCCCGCTGAGTTGGCGGCCGACAGGAAAGCCTGCAAAAAGATCGGCCCCTGCGGCGTGGGCAAAAAGGCCCTGTATCTGAACAGCTTTTACATCGACCGCCGCTACTACCTGCCCTACACCAGCATCACCCGCGTGTTCAAGCGGGTGGCCATGAGTGCGGGCGGCTTTACCGGCAAGGGAATGTTTGCCTCCATGGCTTACCTTGTGGTGGAGTACGACGGCGGCAAACAGAAGCAGTGCAACTTCAAGGACGAGCGGGACGTGGATGCCCTGCTGGAGCTGCTGGCAAAGCAGCAGCCCCAGATCCGGCTGCTGAGTGCCGCCGGGGAGCAGGCGCTGCAGAAAAAGGCTGAGGAAAAGGCCGCCCGCAAGCTGCCGGAGCTGTCTGACGATGCCAAACACACCGTGACGGTCCTGCGCAGGGCAAAGGAGTATCTGGACGCAAAGCCCGAGCTTTCCAATGAGCTCAGTGCTGCCCAGCGCCGCAAGCGCGCCCAGCTCAAGAGCAAGCCGGTCTACCGCTATGTGGCCCTTGCCATCTTCCTGTTCGGCACGGCCGCCGCGGCCTACGGCCTGTACGCGGTGTTCACCCACACCGGCAGCTACGGCGTGTACTTTGCATTGTTCGGCTTTGCAGCCATCTTCCTCTTTTCCAGCTACAACATGCTGCCCACGGCGCACAATAACAACAGCGCCATTATGAAGCGGGCCGATCAGGCCGATGCCGCCATGGCGGAGTATGTGAAGCACTACCCCAACGGCAGCTTCCCGGTGCCCAGCTGTTACGCCCATCCGATCGTCCTCAAGCGGATGATCGATGCCGTGGAGGAAGGTCAGGCCGTGACCACCGCCGAGGCGCTGGATGCCGTCAAGGCCCGCCTGCAGGCTGTCAATGCGGATGTGCAGGTGGAGCAGGAGGAGTACGACGAGATCGTCGCCATCAAAGCGCTGTTCCTGAACCACGATTATCAGTAAAACTGCCCCTCTCTGTCATCGCTGTGCACTGCCACGCTTTGATGGAGAGGGTTTTTCTTGCGTTGTGGGGCGCTTCGCCTTATAATGAGCACAGAGAGTATTTTTGGAAAAAACAGGAGGTTCCCTATGGATATGGTCACATTGGGGCGTACCGGCATTACCGTGAACAAAAACGGCTTTGGTGCCCTGCCCATCCAGCGCATTTCCCAGGAGGACGCAGTCTTTCTGGCTCGCAAGGCTTACAAGGCGGGCATCCGCTTCTTTGATACCGCCCGCGCCTACACCGACAGCGAGGTGAAGCTGGGCGAAGCCTTTGACGGCATCCGCTCCGAGGTCTATATCGCCACCAAGACCGCCGCCCAGAACGCGGAGGAGTTCTGGAAGGACCTGCACACCTCCCTGAACAATCTGCGCACCGACTATGTGGACCTCTACCAGTTCCACAACCCGTCCTTCTGCCCCAAGCCCGGTGACGGCTCCGGCCTGTATGAAGCCGCGCTGGAGGCCAGGGAAAAGGGGATGATCCGACACATCGGCATCACCAACCACCGCCTGTCCGTGGCCAAGGAAGCCATTGAGAGCGGCCTGTACGAGACCCTGCAGTTTCCGTTCAGCTATATTTCCGGTGAGCAGGAGCTGGAACTGGTGCAGCTGTGCAAAGAGCACGAGATGGGCTTTATCGCCATGAAGGGTCTGTCCGGCGGTCTCATTACCAACAGCGCCGCCGCCTATGCCTTTGAAGCGCAGTTCGAGGGCGTTCTGCCCATCTGGGGCGTTCAGCGGGAAAAGGAACTGGACGAGTTCCTCTCCTACATTGATAACCCGCCCCGGATGGACGCAGAGCTGTCTGCGGTCATCGCCCACGACCGGGAGGAGCTGTGCGGTGAGTTCTGCCGTGGCTGCGGTTACTGTATGCCCTGCCCGGCTGGCATCGAGATCAACAACTGCGCCCGCATGAGCCTGCTGCTCCGGCGCTCGCCCTCGGCAGAGCATCTGAGCCCTGCCGGTCAGGCCAAAATGAAGAAGATCGAGGGCTGCCTGCACTGCAACCAGTGCAAGGCCAAGTGCCCCTACGGGCTGGATACGCCCGCCCTGCTGGCCCGCAACTATGAGGACTACAAGCGGGTCCTGGCCGGGGAAGTCAAGGTGTAACAGAAAAAACAAAAAAGATGGATGCCGCACGACATCCATCTTTTTGTTTTACAGCGAAGAGGGGATCGGCTCCCGGAAGATCTTCATGGCCTGCCTGTAGCAGCGGATGAAATAGAGGATCTCCGCAATGGCGGTCAGAGCCCAGGAGCAGGGGTAGAGCAGGTAGAGTGAGGGGATGGTGTGGAAGTGGGCGAAGATGGTGTATACCCAGATCACCCGGAACACACAGGAACCCATGATGACGATGACAGTGGGCACCACGGTCTTGCCCAGACCGCGGGAAGCGGCGATGGTGCAGTCCATAAAGGCCGAAGTGCAGTAGGCCAGCGCCATGACACCCACACGCTTCATACCGGCATCGATGACGGCGCTTTCGGTGGTGAAAAGGGCGAGGAACTGCCGCCCGAACAGGAACAGGCCGCCGCCCAGCGCCAGACCCACGCCAAAGGAGTAAGCCAGCGAGATGAAGTAGCTTTTCTTGACACGGTCGGGCTTGCCTGCGCCGTAGTTCTGGCTCATAAAGCTGGCACAGGCCATGTAGAAGGCGGCCATGCAGTCGTAGATGAGCGGATCAGCGTTTGCGGCGGCGCTGTTGCCCTTGACCATGAGGGAATCAAAGGAATTGACACCGGCCTGGATGAACAGGTTGGCGATGGCGAAAATGGCGTTCTGGAATCCGGCAGGCAGGCCCAGCGCCAGAATGCTTTTGGTCATGGAGGGATCGAGCTTTGCTTCCTTGAAATGGAGGGCGTAGCAGTCCTGCACCCTGGTCAGGGCGTGGAGGATGAGCCCGGCAGAAACACACTGGGAAATGGCACTGGCCAGCGCTACGCCTGCCACGTCCAGGTTGCAGACGATGACAAAGAACAGATTCAGAAGGATATTCAGCACACCGGCAAAGCTCAGGATGTACAGCGGCTTTTTGGTCTCACCGATGGCGCTGAACACGGCGTTGCCGAAATTGTACAGAGCCAGTGCCGGCATACCCAGAAAATACACCCGCAGGTAGAGGATCGCACCCGGCAGCAGGTCCTCCTTGGTGTTCAGCAGCCGCAGCATGGCAGGGGAGCCCAGCAGGCCCACAACCAGCAGGATCACGCCTGCGATCAGGCTGACGATCAGGGCCGAGTGGACGGTGTCGTGGACATCGTTCGGGTGTCTGGCTCCGTAGAAGCGGGCCACCAGCACGTTGATGCCGTTGCCCAGGCCGATGAGAAAGCCGGTGAACAGCGTGACAAAGATGCTGGTGGAGCCCACCGCGCCAAGCGCTGTGGAGCCCGCAAACCGCCCCACCACGGCCACGTCCGACATGTTGAATAAGACCTGCAGCAGATTGGATAATGCCAGCGGCAGGCTGACCAGAAGGATCTGCTTTGCCAGAGGGCCTTCTGTCAGGGATCTTGTGCTAGATTTCATGTTCTCTTTTTTCCTTTTCCAGTCCTAAACCGTGCCCGCGCACACCGGGGCACAACACCTATTATAAGAGATGCGCACACTTTTGCAAGATGAATCTTTCAAAAAGGGAGAACAGAATGCATCAGCGTCTTGCTGGCGCGGGATCGGGCACGGAATCCGGATACAGAGCCGCCAGACGGCTTGATTTTTGCCTCCGGCTGTGCTATACTACATTACACTGGTTTGCCAGTAATGTGCGATCGTAGCTCAGCTGGATAGAGCGTTCGGCTCCGACCCGGAAGGCCAGAGGTTCGAATCCTCCCGGTCGCACCAAATAATGAAAATCCGAACCTTTTCTCAATGGGAGAAGGGTTCGGATTTTTTATTTTCTACTGAATTATCTCATCTACAATGACCCGCTGGCGTATGCAGACCTGATTCTGAACGGCGAGCCGGAAGAATATTTGAAAAATACGGCTGGGAGCCATGGGTTAGAAGATTAAGAGAAATGCCGTTCCAAAAGCAACTGGAACGGCATTTCTTATCTTTCGATATTCGGCATCTTCTGTCCCCGAAGCTCCTGCCGGATGGCACGGAACTGCTCCGGCACATCCGCATCGGCCATCGCACCGGGGACATCCACTGTCCCAGCGGCTTTGGCGGCTTCATAGAACCAGCATTTATACTCCACGGTCTCCAGCGTGTGCTGTAACTGCTGGATCTGTTGGGTGAGCACCTCCCGCTGATGCCGGAACATTTCCAGCCGGGTGTCAATGGTGTCGTCTCCCTGCATGGAAAGCTCAATATACTGCCGGATATCCTTGATGGACATTCCGGCTTTTTTCATGCAGCGGATGACCTGCAGCCACTCGAAGTCGTTTTCCCGGAACATCCGAATGCCGCCGGAGGAACGCTCCACAAAGGGAAGTAACCCTTCTTTGTCGTAGTAGCGCAGGGTGGAGGCAGGTACGCCCAGCTTTTGTGCCATTTCGCCTACGGTATAGATCATCTGAAACCTCCGTTTTTTCAAAAAGCCCTTGACTTAAAGTGCGCTTTAAGTTGTATGATAAAATCAAACTTTATCAACATCATAATGCGGATGCACTCTGCTGTCAAGGAGGTTCCTATGAGCAAGAAGGTATTGATTTTGTCTGGCAGTCCCCGGAAGGGCGGTAACTCTGATATTCTATGCGATGAATTTCTGCGTGGAGCGCAGGATGCCGGGCACAAAGCAGAAAAGATCCGGGTCGCTGAGAAAAAGGTGGCTCCCTGTTCCGGCTGCTACTACTGCAGCACCCACGGCGGAGCCTGCGTCCACAAGGATGATATGGCAGACATCCTGCAAAAGATGATCGATGCCGATGTCATTGTGCTGGCAAGCCCGGTATACTTCTACTCCATCAGTGCCCAGTTGAAGGCAGTGATCGACCGTACCGTGGCACGGTGGCTTGAGGTCAAAGACAAGGAATTCTACTACATCACCACCATGGCAGACGAGGAAAAATCCTCTGCGGACACTACGCTGGCCTGCTTCCGGGGCTATGCAGACTGCGTGGAAGGAGCCGTGGAAAAGGGAGTCCTTGTAGCAGGCGGTGTCTATGAGCCGGGTGCGGTGCGAAACACCTCTGCAATGGCACAGGCTTACGAGATGGGGAGGAACGTATAATGGCAGTAAAACAGACCGCAGGGCGTGATGCTCTGGGCGAATTTGCACCAAAATTTGCAGAACTTAACGATGAGGTACTATTCGGGCAGGTGTGGAGCCGAGAGGATAAACTCTCCCTCCGGGACCGCAGCCTTGTGACGGTGGTAGCACTGATGGCGCAGGGACTGACGGACTCCTCGTTTCGGTATCACCTGACGGCAGCGAAAAACAACGGTATTACCCGGACTGAGATTGCAGAGATCCTGACCCATGCGGCATTTTATGTAGGTTGGCCCAAGGCGTGGGCGGCTTTCCGTATGGCCAAGGAAGTCTGGGCAGAGGACGCTGCAGAGGATGCCAAGGCAAAGCACCAGAGTGAAATGGTGTTCCCCATCGGTGCATCCAACGACGGTTTTGCACAATATTTCAGCGGAAAAAGCTATCTGGCACCCTTGTCCACCGCACAGGTTGGCATTTACAACGTCACCTTTGAGCCGGGCTGCCGGAACAACTGGCACATCCACCATGCCGCAAAGGGTGGCGGGCAGATCCTTGTCTGCGTGGCAGGCCGGGGCTACTATCAGGAATGGGGCAAAGCTCCGCTGGAGCTGCATCCGGGCGATGTGGTGAACATTCCCCCGGAGGTCAAGCACTGGCACGGTGCTGCACCCGATTGCTGGTTCTCTCATCTGGCAGTGGAAGTACCCGGCGAAGGCACCTCTAACGAGTGGTGCGAGCCGGTGCCGGAAGAAACCTATAAGGAGTTGCGGTGATGCGTTTTGACGTACACCCAACCACGATAAAACAAAAACAGGGTGCGTCCATCCAGACGCACCCTGCCAAAGACCACAGATAACAACGATATACATAACAGGGAGTTCTCCGATGGGAGCTTCCTGTTTTTCTTTTCCTGGAAGATGCGCCTGCTCCGCCTGCCACGCGGCAAATTCTCTTTGGACTTCCTCGCTGTTTCAGCAGGCAAGGATGGCCGGGTAGTTGGAGAAGTCTATCTCATTTTTGTTGGAGCTATTTTGCAACAGCCCTTTTTCTATTGTCAGAGGGCTATCTTTTCATATTGCAAAAAGCAAAAACATCTTTATAATAGAGCTTGTGCCCCGGTGTGCGCGGGTACTGTTTTGGGATAAGAAAAGGAAAAAAGAAACTATGAGTTCATCCGCAAAGTCTCTGACCGAAGGGCCTCTGGCCAAACAGATCCTCCTGGTCAGCCTGCCGCTGGTCCTGTCCAATCTGCTGCAGGTGCTCTTTAATATGTCGGACGTGGCTGTGGTGGGCCGGTTCGCAGGCTCCACGGCCCTCGGCTCGGTAGGCTCCACCAGCATCTTCGTCACCCTGTTCACCGGTTTTCTCATCGGTCTGAGCAACGGCATCAACGTGCTGGTGGCCCGGTTCTACGGTGCGCGCCATGCCGACGATGTGGAGAAGACCGTCCACTCGGCTCTGCTGGTCAGCATCGCCGCCGGCGTACTGCTCCTGCTCATCGGCCTGCTGGGTTCTCCGGCCCTGCTCCACCTGCTCAACACCAAAGAAGACCTCTACCCCGGCGCCGTGCTCTACCTGCGGGTGTACTTCCTCGGTATGCCGGCGCTGGCTCTTTATAACTACGGCAACGCCATCTTCAGCGCCATTGGCGAGACGAAAAAGCCGCTGTACTACCTGTGCATCGCGGGCGCGCTGAACATCCTGCTCAACCTCTTCTTCGTCATCGTCTGCCATCTGGACGTGGTGGGCGTGGCGCTGGCAAGTGCCATTTCCCAGTGCGTCTCGGCCTTCCTCGTTCTGCGGGCGCTGACCCGCGTGCAGGACTGCTACGCCCTGGACTTCCACAAGGTCGCCCTCGACCCTGCCACCACCCAGCGCATCCTCGCGCTGGGCCTGCCCGCCGGATTCCAGAACGCCGTCTTCGCCATTGCAAACCTCTTCATCCAGGCCGGTGTCAACTCCTTTGACTCCCTCATGGTCAAGGGCAACTCCGCCGCCGCCAACGCCGACAACATGATATACGACGCAATGGCCGCGTTCTATATGGCCTGCGCCAGCTTCATGAGTCAGAACTACGGCGCGGGCAAGCCTGACCGCGTGAAGAAGAGCTACTTCATTGCCCTCGCCTACTCCTTCGGCGTCGGCCTCGTGCTGGGCGGTTCGCTGTTCGTCTTCGGGCGGCAGTTCCTCGCCCTCTTCACCACCGAGGGCGCCGTCATCGACGCCGGCATGAAGCGTGTGGGCGTCATGGGCTTTGCCTACTGCATCTCGGCCTTCATGGACTGCACCATCGCGGCCTCCCGCGGCCTGGGCAAGACAGTAGTGCCGACTGTCATCGTCGTCCTCGGCTCCTGCGTGTTCCGGGTCATCTGGGTCTACACCATCTTCGCCCACTTCCATACCATCCCCTCACTCTATCTGCTCTACCCCTGCTCCTGGACGCTGACCGCCATCGCAGAGATCGTCTACTTCATCCACGCCTACAAGGACAGCATGAAGATATTCACTCAGCCCCAGCCCGCAGAAGTCTGATAAGACACAAAAATGCCATCGCCTCGCGGCGATGGCGTTTCTTTATTTCGTTACTGATAATCGTGGTTGAGGAACATGGCCTTGATCTGGACGATCTCGTCGTACTCTTCCTGCTCCACCTGAACGTCGGCGTTGACCTCTTTGAGGCGGTTCTTCACAGCCTCGAGAGCTTCGGGCAGAGTGACGGCCCGGCCCTCCTGAAGAGCATCGGTCATCTGCTTGAGCACCACAGGGTGAGCGTAGATGTCCGGCACCGGGAAGTTCCCGCCGGGATAGGCTTTGATGTACTCGGCCATGGCCGCTTCGGCCCTGTCGGCACGCTTCATGATGGCATTACGGTTGTTGTGGGCCGTAGGCATCATGTTGTAGCTGGAGAAGAGGAAGATGGCCGCAAAGCCGAACAGCGCAAAGTAGATGCCGTAGTTTCCGGTGTGGTTGATGATGCTCTGGATGCCATAGGCCGCAGACACCACGCCGAACAGACTGATGATGAGCGCCACATATTTATACACCGGCTTGCTCTGCAGCTGGGCGCGCTTGCGGCGCTCGGCGGCGCTGAGCTCTTTGGCAAGCTCCGGTTTCTTGGCGAGGTAGTCCGATGCGCGCTTGAGCTGGCCCACGCTCTGCTCTGCCTCTTTCGAGAGCTGGGGCAGCCTCCGGGCAGCTTTCTCGGCCTTCTGGCGGGCAATTTCCGCCTCGCCTGCGGCGCTCAGACGCGGGATGTTGGGCTGTTCTTTCGCCAGAACTTCCAGCAGGGCGTCCACGTCCCGCTCGTCCTTGAAGTTGCACTGCTTCTGCTTGCCGCCGTCGTACTCCACCACGAGGTAAGCCATCGAGGCAAACATCCCCTTGCCGGAGAAGCCTCCCTGACTCATGGCCACCCGCTTAAACACACGGCTGATGCTGCCATAGGGCAGATAATACCGGCGGTCGATGTAAAAGCTGTTGAGGTAGAGGGCCTTTTTGCCCACGCCGCAGGGGCCGATCTTTTTGCAGGCTTTCTTATCGGCTTCCAGCGTTGCTTTGTCCAGATGGGCGAGGCCCAGTTGTGCAGGATGAAACAGCATAGAGAATCCCCTTCTTCCATTTCTTTTTCTCATTCTGCCACTCTGAGCCGAAAAAAGCAAGAGGAAGTTTCAGATGACCTTCTGCTCAAGCCATTTTCCCCGGACAAAACGCACCACAAAGCAGATGGAGCGGAACGCCCAGTCGAGATACATACCCATCCAGATGCTGAGCAGTCCGCCGCCCATCTTCAGGACCCACAGGTAGCAGAAGCCCACGCGGAACACCCACATGGACACGATGCTGACGGTCATGGTGAAGCTGGCATCTCCGGCGGCACGGAGGATGTTGGGCAGGGTGAAGCTGGAGGGCCAGAAGAAGAGGGAGACGATGTTGAACCACATCATGACTTCCAGCGCCATGGCCGAAGCCTCCGGCGAGAGGCTGAACCAGGACAGCGCCCAGCGGTCGGCGAAGAAGAAGGCCGACAGGTTCATGACCCAGGCACCGCAGTAGGCCACCAGCAGCAGACGGCGGGCATACCAGACAGCCTGCTCTTTCTCGCCTGCACCGAGGCACTGGCCCACCACCGTGAGCACCGCCATGCCGACGGCGCTGGCCGGGATGTTCAGGAAGGTGCTGGTGGTGTTGGCCACGGCATTGGCCGCGATGGCGGCGGTGCCGAGGGTGCTGGTGAGGCTGGCCACCGACAGTTTGCCGATTTGGAACATCCCGTTCTCGATGCCCGCCGGGATGCCCACCCGCAGGATGCGCTGGATGAGCTTTCCGTCCGGCTTCAGGGCCGACAGGCCGGTGACGCGGAGCATACAATCCGGCTTCTGGAGCAGGAAGAGGACGGCACAGCAGGCCACCGCGCGGGAGACGAGGCTGGCCAGCGCCGCACCCATGACGCCCATCTTGAAGCCAAAGATGAGGATGGCATTGCCGCCGATGTTGACGACATTCATCACAAGGCTGGACATCATGCTGATCTTACTGTTGCCCTGCGCCCGGAAGAGGGCCGCGCCTGCGTTATACAGGCCGATGAAAGGGTAGCTCAGGGCTGACAGCAGGAAATATGTCTCGGCGTACTTCATCACATCGGCGTCGATGGAGCCGAAGATGCCCCGCAGGATGGCGTGGCGTCCCACCACGACCACCGCTGCCACAAGAATGCTGAAGCTGGACATGATGAACATGATCTGTGCGGCAGCAGCCCGGGCGCTCTTCTCCTCCCGATGGCCGATGTACTGGCTGGCGACCACCGCGCCGCCGGTGGCCAGCGCCGTCATGATCTGTATCATCAGGGTGTTGAAGGTGTCCACAAGGCTCACGCCCGACACCGCCGCCTCGCCCACCGACGACACCATGAGGGTATCGGCCAGGCCGATGGTCACGCTCAGGGCCTGCTCCGCAATGAGCGGCAGCAGCAGAGCTGTCTCTTATACACATCTGACGC
>ENA-OYYR01001149-OYYR01001149.1-human-gut-metagenome-genome-assembly--contig:-NODE-1149-length-10904-cov-5.160752_pt1 | contig 10904 bp, 6 predicted proteins | sample MGYA00244066_ERZ653454 | MGnify/ENA primary metagenome ERZ653454 (study PRJEB26926, sample SAMN06165163) | human gut metagenome | biome: ENVO:00009003; feature: ENVO:2100002; material: ENVO:00002003...
GATTAGCTGCAGTCTCGTGGGCTCGGAGATGTGTATAAGAGACAGGTCGTAAATGCGGTCAATATAATCTTTCCGAATAGCTGTGGCTTTTATATTGAAGTCGGATGTATTACTAATTTCCTGTGCCATAGTTTTAAGATTCCACCCGGACATATTCATACCGCGTTGTTCTAGAAGTTTGCTAAGAAATTTTCCTTTCGGACTACGCTTGTCCACATTTCCGGAGTATGAATTTACATCCTCAATGTTGATTTGCTGAAGGCACATCAAAGAGATGATTGTACTATAAACAGCGCATGCACCGTCAAGACTTCCTTGGTGCAGGGCTATACTTTTTATGCTGCCATCAGCTTGTGTCGTTTTTACTCCTGTTCTATAAAGTCTCACAGAAGGAATGATTGTTATTGTTGCCATATATATTCTCCTTTCGTATTGTTATTTTATCAGAATAGGCCTACATTATCTCTCAACCAACGTAATTCCTTTTCAATGCTTGGATTATTTAAACCTAAACTTTGCGCTTTTTTAAGGCTTTGAAAAGCCTCTCTATACCGTCTTACAGACGAGAGTGCCATACCCATATTTGAATAAATCTGAGCGTCTGTAAATGGCGTATTGGGAATGTATGGTTCATTCAAAGCTTTTTGGAATGCATCTATTGATTCTGTATATAACTTTTGCCTGTAGTAGTGAACTGCTTGGTTAAAATACACAGTTCTGTTACCTGAAAGTTGTTTATACCATTTCAATCGCATTCCTACTTCCATATGTTCAATATCGATAATTCCGGTTCTATCATTTGGTTTTGTAAAACCACATTTTTCAGCAACTCTCTGAGAAGGCTCATTATCCATACTAATATCCAAGATTACTTGTTGGAATGAAAAGTTTTGTAGGAGGAAATTCGTTAGTCCATTCAATGCTGATGAAGCATAACCGTGGTGTCGATGAGAGGGATGAACTGCATACCCTACATTCCACACAGGCATATTAGTTGTTCGGTTCATGACAGGTTCTGCTGAGATAAAACCAACCTCTTCACCATTATTATTGAAAATGATAAAGTTTAATGACTCTCTTTGGATATTTGCATTAACAATATATCTGCAAAAGGCCTTTATGTTTTCAGCATGATCTTTACGTAAAACATAGTATTTCTTTACGTCTTCGTAGCGGAATAGTTCTTCTATAAACCAAACATTATTTGAGTTCACGGGTAACAGAGAACAAATTCCACATTCTATTATATTTGGTATTGCCATATTAAATATCTTATAATTAGGTGTTTATTAAGGTTATTTGATTTTCTGTAAAACGTCTCCGAACTTAGCATAATTCACTGTGACACCATCGTCAAGATTGAAGCTGATGGCCTGCTCTGCTACAACCTGCAAACGTTCGTGATATTCACGACATTCATCCAATTGCTTCTGAAGCGTTTGGAGCTGTTTGCTTTCTTTAGTCGTAAGTTCTGCCCGACGCAAGTCAAGTTTGTTGATTTCCTGTTCCAGATGTTCAATGAAGGGGAGGAGATATTTTGCTCGGATGCGCTCAACTGTATAGGCATTCATACGGTGCATGTAAGCTATTACTTGGAAGGAACCTTTCTTTGATGCAAATAGCCAATAGATTGGACGGTTCTGATACATCTTTTTATGGTCTTTCCAAAAGTCCTTTACGAAATATTGCTCTATGGTCTTACCTAAACATTGCTCCACGTAGTTAAGATTCTCCACATGAAGTTCTTCACCCAGTACCACACGTAGGAAATCAGCGAAACGATATGATGCGTTGTCACTGAATCCGCAATCATTTGCCATCAGCGGCATAATGCCGTCGTCATCAATTTCCCAAGACTGTCCGTTAAATGTGTAAGAAGCAGTTTCCTCATCAGTAGGATTGGGGTGAGCGATATGCAATCCTGGCTTATCAAGACGATAGCGTCCCAACATACAACCTACAGCAAAGCTAATAAGTTGCTTCATCAATACTTCGTCGTTCCAACTGAGACTGTCATCTGCAATATTGATTTCTCCTTGTTGCAGAATGGTTATCTCAGAGAGTGTAACATCTGGTGTAAGCTCATCTTGCAGACCGTATATGTCAATGAACTGACGGTTGAGCTCTTCTTCGTTCTCGTGAAGCTGCATGAAGAGGTGTTCCCACTTTGTCTTGTATTGCTCCATACGCCATTTCAGACTGCCAAGTTGCGGTGCGGCAGGATTGATACAGATGTGTTTGTCTGTTTCTTTTTCGTGCAGCTTTTCCTCGTGGCGGATATTGTCGATATAGGTGTTCTCGTTTACAGCTAATAGGGGATTAGTTTCGAAGTCCCATGAGGTTTCATGATTGTCCCAATCTTGTTTGGAAATGTTGATGTTTTGTTGAACACAATGATTTATATAATCATTATTTTTTCCTATATATGGTACTTTGAAAGAATCTCCAATTTGAAAAGATAGAGTTGGACATAATATAAATAGCAATTGCTGCATAACCTTTGAGTTTAGGAAGCCCAAAATATACTCCTTCTTTTCTTGTGGGAAGCAAGAAGGGCCATTACAGTCAAAGATAAATCCAGGTTGTAATATCCTTGCATAAAATAGATTTGAACCAATTCTTGGAAAAGTTATTCCATCTGTGAAATAATATCCGGGATTTCTTATAACAGCAGGTTTAAATGATTTTAATATTTCTCCATCGTTATACCAATCAATGATGTTTTCACTGAGGCTCAAACCGTACCAACGTCTAACATCTCCACCTTTATTATATGGGAACCATTTTAATCTGGATCGAGCCGCTGACGCGGCATTTTCGAAGCCGAAGCCTATACGGCTTCGGCTGACCTCGAACCAGCTGCGGAGAAATCTCGCATTGTCAGCAGTTTGCAGCCCCTGTGTTGGGCTGCAAACTGCTGACAATGCGAGATTTGATGTAAATATTTTTAAGATATTGGGTGAAACCCAATAACCAATCGGACATCCCGGGATTTTCTCAAAGTTAGATTGAGGGACATTTGGGTAATACACCTTGGCTGTATGTTCCTGCAATGCCTGGAGGAACATATCTTTCTTCTCTGCGCAATTCTTACCATCTACCAGTCGGAAATACACACCACCTTCATCAGACTTATTTTTAGCTACAACAAAGGAAGTGTTTTGCACCACCTCACCACTCAGCTCATCGAAAGTTCGAGGGCCCAAGTGAAGCATGTTTTCAATATGATAGTTCTTGAGTAAAGACGTGCGTAGTTTTTCGAATGAAGAAAGGAACATCCAGCTCTGCATGTTAATCATGCTATATTTGCCGTTGTCTGCAAGTCTGTCAATAGCCAACAACATAAAGGTGGAGAATAAATCTCCTTTGCCTTCTTCATAATTTGCCTTCACATACTTACTCAGCACCTCATTCATGTTGCCACCACCCATATACGGCGGATTCATTACCAAAGCGTCATACTTCTCCGTCAAAGCCAAAATTAGCTCAAAAGCTGGAAGTTGCAAGCGCACGGCATCGGGCATAATCTCTTGATTGCACCAGTAATCAGTAGTCTGTTTAACCAGTAATCTTGTGCTGTCGCTAATGTCGAATTTCATGATAGAACCCAGCGAGTCTGCATTATGCATCAGTTCAAAGCAAGCGGCAAGTTCTTCATTTTGTGAAGAAGTGTTCTCTCCCTGGAAATAAAGAGAAAGGAAATCATTTAAGTTTTCATCCGTTTCTTCATTCCATGGTTTCGGCATGGTCAGTATATTCGGCAAGCAATGCGCATCAGCAAAAGATGAATCCTTTTGGCATGCTTTCAACAAAAGGGCAAAAGTTGCTAATTGTTTTGCACGATTATCCAAGTCAATACCTGTAAGGTTATGACGGAAAATGTTTTCAATGGCTTCACCACGGCCATAGCCTTCAGCAATATAAAGGTCATAAAACAAGTCGAAGCACTCGTTTAGAATGTGTCCAGAACCGCAGGCCAAATCGGCAACCTTCAGGTCGGTAAGCTCGTTGTATTTCAGTAAATTTTCTGGAGTCGGTTTTTCTGTCTGGTTCACTAAGTATCGCCACTTCTTTTGAAGTGTTGTTTCATAGGGATTATTATCCAGATAGATGCGACCCACTGTGTTCTGCACCATATATTTCACTATCCAATTGGGTGTGAATATCTGTGTAGCTGCCGGTATTTCGTCAGCCTCGAATTTTCCTTTCTTTGCAAAAACTTCGTCTTTACGCTCTGATATATAGAACTGATAGAGCCAACCAATTAGTTCCGGAGACTGAAACTCTTCATCGGTAATAAATTCAGTATGGTTCAGCATATCCATGAATTTACCTTTAGCCAGAATATCGTTCGGAAGAAGTAGCTCGGTATAGTCGGCCATAGAACCGAAACACTGATTGAGGATGGGATTATCGTGACACCAAGCAGTAATAAGCAAGGCAAACTGTTCTGTTACCTTTGTATCGTCATCCAGTAGTTCTACAATGCGCTGGCGAATGTCTTCTTTCATCTGAGGAAGATGTCCTTGGCGCGCTTCGTCCACAATAATCGGGGTACGTGCAGCATCAGCATACTGAAGTACAGGAGAACAGAGATTATTCTTCTGCAGAATACGAATGGCACACAGACGGTTGAACCACGTATAGGCTGCCTCCTCATACACTTCGTTGATGCCTTTTTGCTGAATACGATTATAGAGGGACATCCACTGATGGTAGAATCCCTCTGTATAAAATTGTCCGTTCCAAAGAGTACCTCCTTGCATCAGTTGTGGACGGTGCTCTTCAGCTACATTACCTTTCTTGTTGAAGCCAAGTGTAGTTATCTTAGCTGCAATGCCGGCTTTTAATATATTGCGAGCTTCGGTAGCGAAGCGTTTTATTCTATTGGTGTCCATATAATCTATTGGTAATCTTTATTTAATAATCATCACTCCGTCATGGTCGACAAGCAGACGTTCAATCTGTTGACGCAAACCTTCAAGATAACGGTCTATGTCTTCTTCGTTCGTAATAGGCAACTTTGTCCTTGTTTGCAATGATGCCTGGCGAATTCTCTTTTCTCGTACAGGAGGTGTTGGAGGATCAACTTCATCATTGTCCTTTTTAGTAGGCTTAGGAGGAATATACGACATAATCTTGTTCACCTGCTCCTGATAGAATACATCGGTAAGGATATTGTTTCTCAGTACCAGGATATTTGTTGGAGCAGTTTTAAGCTGTATGGTTGCTTCACGGTCGGAAAGTACACTTGCCGGGACATTCTGCTTCTCGGCCACTTGTAACAGATAGTCAAAAATATCGTTATAAGCCGCTTTAATTTTATCGCGAAGTTGATTTCGCACATCGTCCAAACTGCCGGAAAGCTGATTCCTCAATTTTATATAGCCACGGAATGTGTTACCCATTGGCCAAGGGTCATCCTTCACTTTTAGGAACTCATCAACAGCTCCTATCATCTCTTCCGGAACAAATGAGAAGTTATATGTATTCTCATCAGCGAACTGTATGAGCTGTTTATAGGTAGAGAGTTGATCATGGGTAAATTGTACCACCTCTTTGCATTTGTCGGTAAGCATCCTGGCTTCATCCTTTGATGAGATGATGAGATTGAAGAATTTCAACGGATCACGTTCATCAAGCCATGATTCGAAGAGATCTATGGCCTTACGGATTGGTTCCACAAAAGGATAAGCTATAATCTGTTGTTCTATGTCCTTATAGCCTTTTATCAATTTGGACAGGCTACGCTCACTCTCTATGTCACGACACATGCGGAATAGTTGGGTGCTGTCTGTAGTTGTCGGAGCGGAAGAAATACCGAATATTTCCTTCCAGGCAGCTATGAATTTCTGAATTACCTGCGGTGAAATGACCTGTGCCTGACGGAGTGTAAACTTATTACTCTCTGTCACAATACGGTTGGCCACTGTAGACGTTTCTACATTGGGATTATTGGCGTAAGCGTAGTCACGGTTGTGACGACGTACCAGTTCATTAATCACATAAAGGGTACAGATATTGTCCCATCCATATGGAGCTTTTGAGAATTTGGTAAGCACATCAGTCACATTTACCTCTGCAAACTGTTTATTAAGATAGATTTCCACTTCGTGTTCAGCATCTGTAAGAATCGCCCCCATACCTTCGTAATCGCCGGGATTCACATTACGCAGTATAGCTTTCTTCAATTGTTCTGTAGTGCGTGGAATACTTGGAGAATCAACGAGATTTGCTTTAGGGTAGATTCCTGCCAAATGCTTCTCGATGGCAACACGATAACGGTCATTACCTCGTTTCTGTCCAAGCTCTGCTTCGTCAATCACATATAGTCCGGAAACAATAGGACAGGTATCAAGAATCTTTTCAAACTCTTTTTTAATAAGTCCTTCGTAAAGTTCCTCGGCTCGCTTGGCAAATTCTTTACGAGTATTGGCATTATCCTCGTTTGGGACGGGAGTGGACATATAACGTTCTGCCTGACAGTACCAGTAAAAGGCGTTGTACAAACGTCTGTTCTCACGATATTGAGGACCTACATAATATACCATTCGGTTAGTATTGCTGTTCTGCAATGCAAGCTGCTCAGCAGTATCATAGTCGGGGTCCATCATAAACTCTACCATTACATCAGGGTTATTACTCAGGAAGGTACGCTGCTTTATGGTCAGCCCAACGGAGAAACTGCGTGTTTTATATTGCTCTTTATTCCTGAGAGCTGTAATATATTTATTAAAAATATCTTTCAGCTGTTCTGCCTGGGTATTGTTGTCCACCACCTGGCTTTGGATGAGCTGCGCCACTTTCATTTCCTCCTCACTATAGAAAGTGAATGTGTCAGGAGCTCCCTGTTTACCCTGTTCACGGCGAATAATATTATTATCGCAAAGGAACTCTAAAATTTTCTCCACCTCATTCTTGATGGTCATACGAGGAGTATCCATATTATTTACAAGAAGAGAGGTCACATTATCCACAGTTGCAGGGAACAGCAACTGGTCGGTTTGGGAAATGTTGCAGATCATGAAAAGCACATTAACTACACGAACCGCCAGACGAGTCTTTTCCGGTTTATCTGTCTGGTAGGAGCGTGCCATACGGAGGGCATTGTCCACAGCTTTCTGTCCACGAGCCTGCAAACCTTCCTCAAACATATTGTTATAGAGTTCATCGAATGAAATGAATTTACCCAATTCAGCATCGGCATTAGCCTTGGCGGTAGAGTGGATTACCTTGATGATGCTTCGCTCATTACCTTTTACTTCTTTTGCCACATAGCCTAAGTTCAGGAACGAATTGAACACCTGCATGATGAGTTTGAACTGGTAGGGGACAAAAGGGTAATAGTCTATGAAATCATCCTGCGAGTCGTAACTGCTGTATGAGTTTGGAAGTTTGAACTGCAAGTCGAATCCGGCCTTGTATTTGTTATAAAGTGAGGCCAACGTATCTTTTACTTCTTCTTTCTTGTCGAGAATACGTTTCTGAGTAATCACTTCCGGTTGTGTTCCTTTGAGGGATACCTTCACTTCAAAGCGTCCCTTAATTTTACCTTCTTTATCTTTCTCCTCGGCTATATGACAGTCGTCCATAATCTCGGAGAGGTCTTGCTGTGCTGTACAAGCCACCCAGACCTTGTTATCACAAGCTTCAGACAGTTTCGTAATGATTTCCTGAAGGTTAAGATAACGGTCACGCTCCTTGTTGATGAACTGTGAAACTTCATCGGCAAGGAAAATCAGGCGGTAATCATCGCCCTTGTCTTTAAGATATGATGCCAGTTCCAAACCAAAACGGTCTATACTCATGTTCGTATCACGCTTGATGATACGTTCACGAATACTATCTACGGAAAGTGTTGGTGCCAGTTCTTTGGCAATGTCAAGAACCCAATCGAGTTCGTTGTCAATCAAATCGGCAGCCATACCAGGGTCATTCCAATCACCACCTTCCTCTGCGATGCGTTGTTTGAATGCCTCAAACACTCCTTTTTCTTCCAATGGTTTTTCAAGATTCTGTGCAAGTGTGATATTGAACTTATTGAAGCCACGCTTGCCATTAAACTCATTCCAGAAGACATGCAGAAAAGCTTTCTTCTTGTCGGTAGAGTTGTCATAGCTTGTTTCCAGATTGAAGATACATGTATCTATCGTGGCCCGTTCCAACCAATTGGCGATAGAAACCATCTGCTCGTAGTCGAAGCTCAGATAATGTTTGTCATCAAGCGGGTCGATAGCCTTTATTGCTTCGAGCAGACGTGATAAAGCATCTTCACGAGTAGAAGGTGTGATACAGTAATCCAGATATTTCAGAAAATGTGATTTTCCTGAGCCATAATAACCGTCAATCCATATACCCACGTGATCGTATGGTTGGTTATTCTTGATAGCATCTAAAATACGGAAAAGACCGTTCATAATCTCGTCCGTAAACACGTATTCCTGTATTTCTATACGTTCTGTTTCCGGGTCAAACTTGGTAGCGCTGACAGCAGGATTCACTGCACGGTCAATAGGCTTATTATATAATTCTTTCAGTTTCATTAGCTTATTCGTTTATTAAAAGAGTGGCACGATATGTATGATTGTCCGGAAGTGTATCAAATAGCCGGAATGAGTTCTGATCACGATGACCCGGATAAAAGACAATGATTTTATATTTGTCCGTTTCGTTGTAATCTTCATAAAGAGCCAAGAATTCATTGACCCTCAGATAAGGATACATACTGCCTATACCATACATAAAAACGTAGGGACGACGATATTGGTCTTTGATTGTGATATGATCGATGATACGTTGATGTATAAATTGAACGAATTCTGGTGAATGGGCATTGCGGGCAAGCGTATCCTGTGTGCTCTTTGCCTTTGACGGGTCACTCTGTTCTTTTTCCATCAGATATTTCAACATAGAAGGATGACGCAGAAATTTCTTCTGGTCGAGGAAGCTGCAAAACTCATCAAACAGATTCAGTGTAAGCACATCCACATAGTTTGTGGGACGGATCAGATTCGCTTTAAACTCCTGTATCTGCTTACGAATGTCATACTCTTTCTCTGCCGGATACTGGTAGATGAAAAAGTTATAAAACAAGTCGCCATTTTCCGTATCTTGGAATCCCGGACTATTCAATTTATCATCAAGCTCTTTTATGGTCATATCATTGTTTTCTTTATGTTCTCTATTTCATAAGGTTGCAAAAGACAGGCTTCCAAAAACCATGGTTGCCCTTTTCCCAAATAGTAAGAGAAATTGCTACAGGAAATCGCATTAAGATGGTTGCTATTGTCAAGCATACCCACTTTACGAAGTATTGTAAGATATGCAGAAGCCACTTTATCTTTGGTATTATCGCTCCATGAGTCAACAAACTCATCTTTTGATGCTATTTCGTTGAACTCCATCATAATGTCATTTTTATCGATGCTTTTGGATATGCTGTTCCATTTTTTTATTGCAACATTTACATGAAAATCGAAACAGATCTTATAAGTCCTCAAAATAACATAGAAGATAGCTACTATCTTGTCTGTATCGCTCATTTCAAGAAAGTCATCCCAAAAAGAAGATGGCATAGACTCATATCTTCGTTTGATTTCCAGAATAGCTTTCTTACGAGAACTTTCTGCATTAATGTGAAGCAACCGATTATTCACCTTCTCATCATGAAGCAACTCCTCACTATTGGTTGCACGGAGTAGAGGTAATAGGATATTGGTCTCCTCAAAAAGGAAACCTCCACCCGTGATGGCTGCTGTATATGGACTATTTTTTTTATTCATTGCTTTGTTTCTTACAAAATTGTTCTTGACTGGTGCAGTCTATCTGCATTATATCATAATTCTGCAAATTCCTACGTATATTTGTTATTATTTCTTGTTTGTATGTCTCAGGTTCAAGCACCTTGACATCATAGCCGAACGACAGAATCAGTTGAGTAAATTCGTAAGTAGGCCGTAGCTCTACGGACAAGATACATTCTTCATCATCAATGATTTTCTGTGTATGATGTATCGGCTTAGAAACGATATAGGGATACTGTCTTTTAGAAAATTGAAGAACAACACTTATCTTTTCCACGTCATCGGGCGGAATAGTAACTCCAAATACGTCATCAAAATAATGCTCAAAATCTATCTGATCATTTGAGATAAAGTCAACATCCTCCTCGATACCTATTTCCTGGATACGGTCAAGAGCAAAATTGGAGATACGATTTGCTTCCGCATCGTAAGCCATAAGAAACCAGCGGTTATTATACTGCTTTATGTACCAAGGATGAACAATGACATTGCGCTCGTTATCATAATTCTTGTAATTACGATATATGATTCTTATGGCCTGATGATTAATGGCCGCATCTATAATGTCAGATAAGAAGTTCAGACCTTTCAAATAAGGATTTTGTTCGAAACCAAGAATGTTTTCGTTTTTTTCCCTAAGGCCGAATCGCCATTCAAGATTGGAAATAACTTCTTCAACCCATTCGTTGCTGGGCAGTCCTTTAAAACGGTTAAGCGTGATGATAACGGAACGTAGTTGAGTGGCTTCCTCTTCAGTCAATGGTTGAGCATTAATAGTGAAGTTTGGGTCACTGTAACGATAGTAAACCCTTCTGCCATCCTGCTTTCTTTCAAGAGGCACACTCCATCCTGTTTCACTCTCCATAAACTTAATGTCTTCAAATATCTGGCGACGGCTTACACCTCCAATCCCATTATAATAGTAAATGGCTTCATCACATTTATCAATGAGATCCTCGATGTAATACTTATGCCGTCGATCCCGAAAGCATTTATCGAGAGTCTGGTAACGTATCGCAGCATTTTTATTTGTTGGCATATTGGGCTTAATCTAATATCTGTCTCTTATACACATCTCCGAGCCCACGAGACTGCAGCTAA
>ENA-OYYR01001160-OYYR01001160.1-human-gut-metagenome-genome-assembly--contig:-NODE-1160-length-10815-cov-5.269517_pt1 | contig 10815 bp, 7 predicted proteins | sample MGYA00244066_ERZ653454 | MGnify/ENA primary metagenome ERZ653454 (study PRJEB26926, sample SAMN06165163) | human gut metagenome | biome: ENVO:00009003; feature: ENVO:2100002; material: ENVO:00002003...
GATTAGCTGCAGTCTCGTGGGCTCGGAGATGTGTATAAGAGACAGGTGGTATTCCGTTTACAGAGGACAGATCGACGAGCCTTTCTGGCGCAAAGGTAACTGGGTACTGATCGCAATCTACGGTCTGATGTTTGCCCTGTTTGCCAAATTGTACGGAGGACTTAAGGTTGGATATCTTAAGAGGATTGATGTATTTTATTCGCTGACACTGGCACTTTTGTGTACCAATGTGGTGGAATATCTGGAGATCACCCTGATCAACAGGTGGTTTCTGAGCGTATGGCCTATGATCGAGATGACAGGAATACAGCTGGTGCTGATCATTATCTGGATATTTGGTTCAAGGTATATCTATTCCGGACTTTACCGCGCACGCCGGCTTCTGGTCATTTACGGTGACCGGGATCCGGGGGACGACCTGATCCATAAGATGAATTCCCGAAAGGACAAATATGACATCAGCGGCAAGGTACACATCAGTGTGGGAGAAGAAAAAATCCATCAGATGATGCAGGATTATGACGGCGTGATCATCTGGGATCTGCATTCAACAGAGAGAAACCGTTATCTGAAATACTGTTTTGCACATTCTGTCCGATGCTATGTGAGTCCGAAGATTTCGGACATCATTCTTATGGGAAGTGAACGCATCCATCTTTTTGACACACCGCTTCTGGTATCCAGAAATATGGGACTGGCAGTAGACCAGCGTGCTGCAAAGAGAGTTATGGATATTCTGATCTCAGGGATCGGAATTATAATCACTTCACCGATCATGCTGATCATAGCGATTGCGGTAAAAGCATACGACAGAGGTCCGGTGTTTTATTTTCAGGACCGTCTGACATTGGGTGGAAAGCCCTTTAAGATTTGTAAATTCCGCAGTATGTGCGTAGATTCGGAGAAAAACGGTGCAAGACTGGCATCCAAGCATGATTCCCGTATCACACCGGTAGGTCATGTGCTGAGAAATCTTCATCTGGACGAGCTTCCTCAGCTTTTCAATGTATTTAAGGGAGATATGTCTCTGGTAGGTCCGCGTCCGGAACGTGAAAGTATCATGCTTGAGTATGAGAAAGAGCTTCCGGAATTCTATTATCGTCTGAAAGTTAAAGCAGGTCTTACCGGATATGCGCAGGTCTACGGTAAGTATAATACAACTCCTTATGACAAATTAAAGCTGGATCTGTTTTATATTGAGAATTATTCCTTCCTGCTGGATATCAAGCTGATCTTTATGACAGTTAAAATCTTTTTCCAGAAAGAAGTATCTGAGGGAGTAGATGACAGACAGGTAAATGCGTTGAAGGATTCCGGGAAAAACGCCGGAGTGTCAGAGAATAAAACGGAGGAATGACAATGAATAAACCGCTGGTATCTGTGATCATGCCGGTTTACAACGGAGAAAAATATATTAGAAAGGCTGTGGAATCCGTCTATGAACAGGGAGTTTCGCTGGAACTTCTGGTGATCGATGACGGTTCTACAGACCATACAGAGGAAGTCCTGTCTGCCTATGAGGGCAGAGAGGACTTTCGGTATATTAAGAATGAACAGAATATGGGAGCTGCAGGCTCCAGAAACAGAGGAGTCGGGCTGGCACAGGGAACCTACATTGCTTTTCTGGATGCAGATGACTGGTGGGAGCCAGGCAAGCTGAAAGAACAGCTGAAACGTCTGGAAGAGACAGGATACGTGCTGTGTTCTACAGGGCGGGAACTGATGAAAGCGGACGGAAGCAGTACAGGACGGACAATCCCTGTAAAAGAGAAGATCACCTACAGAGAACTTCTGAAACATAACAGCATCAACTGTTCTTCGGTAATACTCAGAAGGGATGTGGCGCGTGAATTTCCCATGGAGCATGACGACAGCCATGAGGATTATATCACCTGGCTGAAAATCCTGAGAAAATACGGCTGTGCTGCCGGAATCAACAAACCCTATCTGAAATATCGTCTCAGCGAAGGCGGCAAATCCAGAAACAAACTGAAATCAGCAGCCATGACTTACAATGTCTACAGATACGCCGGTTACGGCAGGATCAGAAGCTGTATTTTTTTCTGTTCTTATGCTGTACATGGAATATGGAAATATTGTCACTGTTCACAGTAGAGAAATATTTCCATTGACCGAAATGTTAAGTTTCTATTCCATAAATCGTAAAAATATGTTATGCTTGTTGCAGTAAATATGACTTTGCGGTTAATTGCCCGTTACATTGCTGTGCGTTTTTTTGTCTGCCGGTCATCTGAAGAATCTGGCAGAATGGGGTTGTATGTTCACACAGCAGAAGTCAGAAATATGATTAGAGGATAGTACTTAAACATGAAAATAAAAAAAGAGAGAGCGGCGGTGCCGTACTCCTGCCTGATCGATAACATTAAAGTTTTGCTTATCTTTCTGGTAGTATTTAACCATATTATTGCATTTAACCTTGTAAAGGTAGACACTGTAGTGAGATATGTGTGGTATGCGATCACGATTTTTCACATGCCTGCATTTGTTTTTATTTCAGGATATCTGTCAAAGAAACCTCAGAATGTGCTGAAGAATTTTAAGAACCTGCTGATCCCTTATGTTCTGGGATATACCTTAACCTGGTATTCACAGATATGGCTGGGCAGATCTGTAGATTATGAGATACTGCGTCCTACCGGAAGTGTCATGTGGTATATACTGGCACTGTTTATTTACCGCCTTACCATTGAGGCCCTGGGTAAGATCAGATTTATTGTTCCGCTCAGTATCCTGTTCGCATTATGGGCAGGAACCAGACCGGAATTTACCACATTCCTGTCATCATCAAGAATCGTGGTATTTTTCCCGTTCTTTGTTGCGGGGTATCTCTGGAAGAGTGAATATATCACAGCAATCCGTAAATTTAAGGGAAAATGGATCCTGGTAGCAATCTCCGGAGTCCTTTTGTGGGCGATACCGAATTATATGATTCCAAATGAAATGGGAATCGCTATTTTCCGAGGTAATCATGGATATCAGCTCTGTGGCCTGACGGATCCTCAGGGAGTGATCCTCAGACTGCTGATGTATCTGGTATCTTTCGTAGTTGTCTATACGATGCTTGCGTTAGTGCCGGACATCAAACTGCCGCTCACCTATGTGGGACGACATACAATGGGAATTTATTTCTTCCATTATCCGATCATGATCATTATGAATGGTTTATATATCCTGATGCTTCCTGCAATGAACAATGTATGGGTGCTTCTGGGAGTATCACTGGTATTTGTACTTGTACTGGGAAGTCTGCCTGTGGATCTGCTCTATACGGGTGTTTTGAATCTGATCGCATTTATCCTGATCAAGAAGGATAAGACAGTCAGAGATGAAGGCCTGGAAGAAGAGTATGACAGCGAATATGATGAATATGAACTTCTCAGAAGAAAGAAAGCCATCGCAGAGCTTGCGGCAACGCTTGATTCAGAGAGTGAGCAGGACGGACATGTGGAGAAAGTAAATATGGACGAGGATACACCGGATCATACTTCTTCCGACAGTCATGAAGGCTTCAGCAATGTGGCCGGCATGGAGCTGGAGATTGAAGAAGATAATCTGGATGATATCCCTGATGAACTGATCAAAGGGGAAGAGGAGCTTTCGCTGGAAGACCTGATCCAGGAACTGGAAGCTACTACCAGAACGATGGACGACAATAAAGAACCATAAACACAAAGGAAGAGTTTTGAGATACAAAAACAGTATTTCAAAACTCTTCTTTTTGTAAAGTTAATGCGAATTTAACATTTTTGTAACGGACAGGTGACGGAAGTTGGGAAGTATGATATAATCAAAGTATCTATCGTATGGAGGTTACTGTGAACGGAGTGAACAGTAACGTATGGAGCAGGAAAACTGTTCGGCAAAATAAGAATATTTTTTTCAGGGGAGTTATGACAGAAGAATGAAGAGAGTAATCACATATGGCACTTTTGATCTTTTTCATAAAGGCCACTACAATATTATCAAAAGAGCAAAAGCACTTGGTGATTATCTGATCGTAGGTGTCACAAGTGAGAGCTTTGACATTGAGCGGGGCAAACTCAATGTGCGGGACAGCCTCATTAAGAGAATCGAGAATGTGCGAAGGACGGGGCTGGCAGATGAGATCATCATTGAAGAATATCAGGGACAGAAGGTCAATGACATCATTAAGTATGATATTGATGTCCTGGTGGTAGGATCTGACTGGAGAGGGAAATTCGATTACCTTAAGAACTACTGTGATGTAGTTTATCTGGAAAGGACCAAGAATATTTCCAGTACAAAGCTTCGCAGTGAAGGTGTTATCTTTAATATGGGAATCGTGACGGATGACATCCGGGATAATGATTTTGTGGAGGAATCCAAATATGTAAGCGGAGTTCATGTGGAACGTGTATTCAGCGAGGATCACGAGACTGCACAGAGATTCTGTGATAAATATGAGTTAGGTTCCTGCTGGAACAGCTATGATGAATTTCTGGCAGATGTAGATATTGTTTATATCAAGACATCGCTGAACCGGAGAGCAGAATATATTGAGCGAGCGCTGAAAAAAGGAAAATATGTGATCAGTGATTCGCCCATGACACTTTCCTCAGAGAAACTGCGCTACCTGTTTCAGGTGGCAAGGGAGAACAATGTGGTTCTCATTGAACGGACCACACTGGTCTACCTGCGGGCGTTTAATCAGCTGGTATGGCTGGTACACAGTAACCTGGTGGGAGATCTGGTAAGTGTCAAATGTGCAATCTCCCAGGATGATTTTGAGGGCGGCAGGACTTTTAATGAGACGGTCTGCACAGCTATCTGCGCAGTACTGAAACTGCTGGGAAAAAAATGCCAGGATATCAACACCAATGCGGTCCGCAATCAGGAAGGCCGTTTTGTATATGATATGATTTCCATGAAATACGCCGGTGCACTGGCGACTATTGAGATCGGAACAACGGTTGACATTGAGAATGAACTTGTGATCATCGGAAGCAACGGCAGGGTAACTATCCCTAATGACTGGTGGAACACCGGATACTTTGAAGCCAATATTTCAGGAAAAGAATTTCTGAAAAGGTACAGCTTTAACTTCGAGGGAAATGGTTTCCGCTATCTGCTGCAGGAGCTGATGATTATGATCAGAGACAAACGGACAGAATGTACCCGGCTTTTCTATGATGAGTCGGTAAGAATAATAGAAATTTTGGAAACAATCAACAGAAAGGACAATTCATGACGGAGAAACAGAAATACCTCCTGAAGCTTTTCAGGGAGGTTGATGAAATCTGCAGAGAACATAACCTCAGATACGTGCTGGCAGGAGGCTCCCTGATCGGAGCTCTCAGACATGAGGGATTTGTTCCCTGGGATGATGATGTAGACCTTTATATGCCACGTCCGGACTGGGAGAAATTCATAGAGATATGCAAAACAGAACTCCCGCCTGACAGAGAGATACAGTGTTCGGAGGTGGACAGAAACTATACAAATTCATTTCCGCGCTACGCATCCACCAATACCTGTGCCATCCATAAGAGCCAGATTATCGGGAAGGACTGCGGCGGAGAAATCATAGACATTCTTACACTGGATCCTGTTCCGGCTGACGACAAAGAATACGAGAAATATAGAACACACATGATGATCTACTCAGATCTTATCAATATTTCTGTAGGCTACAGCGACCGCTGGGAGATACCTGCATCCATGTATCTGAAGTATCTTCTTTCTTATATTTTTCTTGGTAAAAAAAGAACACTGGCAAAGCTTGAGAAGATCATGTTCTCTTATAAAGAAGAGGAATGTGACCGTTATGCCATGCGTTGGGGCGGCTGCCCATTTCTTTTTGATAAGGATATGATGTTCCCTGTAAAGGATGGCATCTTTGAGGGAAAAAAGGCAATGATCCCAAATAAGTGCAGTGACTATCTGATCTGGCATTATGGAGACGAGTGGTCATATATGCCTCCTCATGATAAGAGGGAGGGTCATGTAGCAGTGTGTGTAGATGATCTTCCTTATCAGGAGCTACGTGAAGAATACATGCCGAAGATCAATAAGGAAAGACTGCGCTGGGACAGTGTGTTCCGAAAGTTCTACAATATGCGCATTGCGAAAAAAAGCCATAAGGTCCGCCAGGATGGGCTTGCAATGAAAGCCCGCGCTGTTGCACTGGACCTGCAGAGAGCGATCGATGAATCAGGACTTAAGATCAGTGAGCTGGTGGAAAGCAGATCTTTCCGTAAGCTGAGTGCACTTTTTGGCTCTTATTATAAGAATCAGCTCAGTGCTGACTTTATCGGAAGGGAAGACTATACCAATATTTATGCCTTTTATCATCCGATACTTGTGGAAATACCTGACGATGTATTCTATGCGGCAATGCTGACTCTGTTTTATACAGAACGTGTATCAAAGGCATATAGAATGCTGCAGATCCGTAAGCAATGGGATCATCTGAGCTCTGATATGGAGAAACTGAAGGAAGATATTGAGCTTTTCCGGAAAGCAGCGGATCACTATGAGTTTCACAGGATGAAGGAAGCAGAGCAGATCATCAGCGACCTTTTGCAGAAATATCCGGGACATCCGGGATTTATGAAATTTAAGTGCAGGTTTCTGATGGAGGATGCGGGAGAGAACCGGATCGAAGCAGAACGTTTTCTTGATAAGGCTCTTAAGATGTTTCCTGAGGATGGTTATTTCCTGAAATATAAGGCAGATATCCTCTGGATGGATGGCGAGATGCAGAAAGCGGCAGAGCTTTATCTTCAGGTAAAGAATAAGACAACTAACGGAATTGTATGGATGGAGATGGACAGATTCTTCAGAGGATACAAATCTGAAATCCTGAAAAGCTGTGAAGAGCTTATTGCAAACCACAACAAGAAGGAGGCTCTCGCATTGATGGAGCTGTGGAGTCGTCTGATACCTGAGGATGATGATATCCAGGGAGCATTATATCTGGCAAAAACAGTGTGTGCACGTACTCAGAGCGAGATAGAGAAAGAAATCGGTGAAATCCGGGCTGTGATCGGCACACAGATGATCACGCCAGTCAGTGTGGAGAAAAATCCGGGAAAAAGCAGAAAACAGATAAAATCAGATAGAACATCAGATGAAACATCGGCTGATGATGTGAATAAAAAAGTATCAGATCCGTCAGCAGAAACTGAAGAAGTTAAAGCGCCGGCGGATATACAGGTTAAAGTTTCAGAAGAACATAAGATGTACAGGAAAGCTCTTACAAGAGCATGGAAGCGGCTGGGGTATTCCGATGAGCTTGCAGAACTGCGCACCCAGATCATCTGTACAGGTGAGGAGAGCGAACTGGAGTGGCTTGCAGAACAGGTACGAAACCGTCAGTTTCGCAGAGAAGAGAAAGCCTGCGCTTATAAGCTGGTGGGTGATGTCAGGATGAAACAGGGACAGACCAGGGAGGCTTTTGCAAATTATAAGAAAGCACTGGAATATGAGATGCCTTCTTATGTGAGAACAGAGCTGTACCGTATTTTTATCAATGATCTGAACGATGGCAGCAGACAGGCGAAAAGCTTTGGAAAGAAGACGGATATTACAGTTGTGCTTGATAAATGGCTTGATAAATATGAAAGTATTGAAGATATTAAGAAGATCGTGCAGACTGTAACTGTTAAGTGACATCAATAGAAATGGAGTAAAGAGTTGAACAAAAAACAAAAGGTGATTTTATCATTATTACAGGAAATCGATGAAATATGCCGCCGGAATAAAATAGAATATTACCTCTCTCCACGACTGACACTCTGCGCAGTGGAAGGGCATCCTTTCCCACAGAATCCCATGTTTGGAGTTGTGCTGATGAAAACAGCGGATATGGAACGGTTCCGTCTGGCTGTGGATGAAGATCCAAGGGAAAAGAGAGCACTGGAATCCATGAAGAGCCACAAATGGTTCTCAGGATTTTATCTGAGATACACCAATACAGATACTCTGTGCCTGAATCTGGACAACACCAGAGACTACGCATTCCCGGGAATAGGAGTCAGTATTTTTCCGCTCAGAACGCCGGCAGCTTCTGTAAAAGCAGAACGCAGATTATCCAGAGATGAGAATGCATGGACAGAGCTCTGTCATATCAACTATGCAGATAGAAATTTCAGGAGCAGGGTGAACCGTACAATTATGCGGCTGCAGTGCATGATAACCGGGCGCCAGGGACAGGCTGCACATTTGTATGACAGGCTTGTCAGATCCTGCCAGCAGCCCGGAGCAAATAAATATATCCTCAAAAGAAGAAAACAGACTACCATTTTCCCTGCAGAAATTTTTGCGGAGAGTAAACGTGTCACTCTGGAAGGTGCAGAACTCCAGGTTCCGGCAAAAACCGCAGAGTATCTTACCATAAGCTATGGAAAGAATTATAAAGATGCAAAGGAACCCCGCTATGTGACACCCATTGCGCTGGTGGTCAGTGCGAGGGTAAGCTATACACAGTTCTGGAAAGAATCCGGAAACTTTGAGAAATACTGTAAAGAGCGAATGAAAAATGCCCGCAAACTTGCCAGAAGCAGGCGGCACAAAGACTACTTCAACGAATGCTGGGATTATGTAGAGTTCTGTGGGGAGCGCCTGAATCTGAGTGTTTCCTATGAGAAGCAGAAAGACTACATTAAGAACTTGTATAAGAATGAAGATTATATGACACTTGAGAGGGTATTTCGTCCCTATTTCAAGATGATGCAGAAGAGTCTGCAGAAGAATGAACTCTTTGCAGAGGACGAAGAGATTTTTGACATCTATGTAGACGTACTGGAGAAAACAGGAAAGACAGTACAGAGAAGTAAGATCGGCACGCTGATCTGACGGGAGGGAATATGAAACTTTCAGATTATATTGTTACGTTTTTACAGAAAAAAGGAATCCGTCATTTCTTTGGATACCAGGGAACGATGATCGCACATCTGGTAGATTCCATTGAAAGAAATCCGGAGACAGAGAATCATTCCAGTTACAATGAACAGGGGGCAGCTTTCGCAGCCTGCGGATATGCACAGGCGAAGGAAGAATGTGCCTGCGCCTATGCTACCAGCGGACCGGGAGCCATCAACCTTCTGAGCGGTGTGGCAGATGCCTATTATGATTCCCTGCCTGTGATCTTTCTCACAGGACAGCTGAACACTTATGAGTATTCAGGAATCAAGGGGCTGCGTCAGCAGGGATTTCAGGAGACAGATATTGTGGCAATGGCGAAACCGATCACCAAATATGCTGTCCAGATACGAAACCCTGAGGACATTGTGGAGGAATTAAATAAAGCATACCATATTGCAACCACAGGACGCAGAGGACCGGTGCTTATCGACCTTCCCATGAATATTCAGAGAAGTGAAGTGGAGAACCCGGTCTATGATATGACTTTTGAGGACAAACACACAGATGTAGTCGCAGCACAGCAGGCGGCAGATACGATTCTGGAAGCACTGGAACAGGCAAAACGTCCGGTGATCATGCTGGGCCATGGCGTGGACAGCAGCTTCAGCCAGCAGAAACTGATCCGCTTTGCACAGAAGAGACAGATTCCGATCATCACCAGCGTTCTGGCGAAATCAGTTCTGGGATACGACCATCCGCTGAATTTCGGGTGCATCGGCGGTGCCTATGGACACCGTTATGCAAATATGATCGCCAATGCAAAAAGCGATCTGCTTCTCTGTTTTGGCATTTCTCTGTGTACCAGACAGATCGGAACCAAAGTACATGAATTTGCCAGAGGTGCAAAGATCATACGTATAGATATTGATCCATACAATCTTCAGAGAGATATCCATGAGAATGGTGAGAATGAGGTAAAGCTTCAGGCAGAGACAGGAGCAGTGATCGATTGTCTTGCAAAAGCAGCAGCTCCGGATACAGAGAGGATCAGTGACTGGCTGAATGTCTGCACAGAGATTAAGGAAAATCTTCAGGCAGTTGATGATGCCACGCCGGAAAGATATCCGAACCGTATGATCGCAGACCTCAGTGATATGCTGGAGGATACCTCCGCGATCGCAGTGGATGTAGGACAGCATATGGTGTGGAGTTACCAGTCATTCAAGAATCATGAAGGACAGAAACTTCTCTTCTCCGGCGGACATGGAGCTATGGGCTACGGGCTTCCGGCAGCTATCGGAGCGTATTATGCAACCGGAAAACCGACCGCCTGTATTTGTGGAGATGGTGCACTCCAGATGAATATCCAGGAACTGGAGTGGGTGAAGAGAGAGAATCTTCCTGTTAAGATCATGGTTATGAATAATGAAGCACTTGGCATGATCCGTCACCTGCAGAGAGATTATTTTGACTGTCTGTTCGCAGGAACCACAGACGGCTGCGGTTTTGCTTCCTGTAATTTCGCAGAGGTGGCAAAGGCTTACGGCATTCCCGCACTGAGAATGCTTTGCGATGCAGTCAGAGAAGAAGCACCGGAATTTCTGGAAGGGGAAGGCCCGAAACTTCTGGAAGTTATGCTGGAGCATGGAACTTTTGCATATCCCAAGACCTGTCTGGGTGAACCGATCCATAATCAGCAGCCATATGCACCGAAGGAAGTTTATGACAGACTGATGGAATTGTAGGAGTGAAGAATATATTTCGGTAATGTGGAATATATAATCAATATATAATCATAGAAGGAATTTTTTTGCAGGCAGTCCGTTTTATGGAAGTGGGGAGACTCCCGCATGACAGAGAACAGATCTGTCTGTATTATAGATGAATAAAAAGAGGGAATACAAAATGAGCAAGGTAACAGTGATCACAGGCGGCACCTCCGGAATCGGACGCGGTATTGTGGAGAAC
>ENA-OYYR01001201-OYYR01001201.1-human-gut-metagenome-genome-assembly--contig:-NODE-1201-length-10548-cov-6.084914_pt1 | contig 10548 bp, 7 predicted proteins | sample MGYA00244066_ERZ653454 | MGnify/ENA primary metagenome ERZ653454 (study PRJEB26926, sample SAMN06165163) | human gut metagenome | biome: ENVO:00009003; feature: ENVO:2100002; material: ENVO:00002003...
ATGCCACATCGTTCCCGATGCCAACGCTTTCGGCATCAAACTGACCAAGAGCGACAACACCTACAGCAAGACCTGGAGCTCGCTCGACGGTTTCAACAAGGAATCGGAATTCCCCATCGGCGACTACACCATCGAGGCCACTTACGGCGACGTAACCGAGCAGGGCTTCGAGCGTCCTTGTTTCAAGGGCACCAACACACTGCATGTTTCTCCCGGCACGACAACGCCGGTGAATGTGACCGCCACCCTGGCCAATGCCATGGTGACGTTGCGTTATACCGATGCATTCCTTGCCAATTATTCCACTTATAGCGCCGCCATCGAGACTCCGAATCATTCGGAGCCGGTTCTCTTCCCGCAAGGTGAGACGCGTTCAGCCTTCATCGATCCTACCGGTGAGGGTTATACCGAGCTGGTGCTGACCCTTACCAACGACCAGGGACAGACGGTAAACCTGCGTCCCGCCAAGTTCGTGGCACAGCCCCGCCGTAACTATGTGATTACCGTGAACGTGACCGGCAACGTCAGCAAGGGTGACGCCGTGCTTGAAATCGGATTCGAGGAGGAAGTGACCAAAGAGACCATTACTATCTCGCTCGGCGACGAACTGTTCACTTCTCCGGCGCCCGAGGTGCGCCCCACTAACTTTACAGTGGGCACTCCCGTCGAACTGATGGAATATGACGAACTGTCCGTAAGCCCGCAGTTCGACCTGTATGCGTTCGGCGGTTTCCGCGAGGTGAACCTTAAGGTGGCCAATACCAACGGAACATACGTGCCGGCGTTCGGATCGAACGTGAACCTGGTCAATGCCGACGCCACCACGCAGGCCCAGCTGGCCGATGCGGGTGTGAAAGTGTCGGGTCTGTTCCGTAACCCGGACAAGATGGCCGTCGTAAATGTAAAGAACTTCCTTGGTAATCTTCCTGCGGGTGAGTATTCGGTCAAGGTCGAGGTTGTAGACGCGCTCGGGCGTCTGTCGACCGAGACAGTGGAGAATCCCGTGGAACTGACTGCAAATGTCACCAAGACGGAGTACTCCATAGTAAGTGCCGGAAACATCGATTATCTGGCCAACGAGGCCAAGGTTGTGGTCAACACCAACTCTCAGCAGCTTAAGAACCGCATCAGGTTCCGCGTCAACAACGCAGAGGCCGCAGTCAAGAGTGTGACCGAAGGTGGAGCCGCTCCCGCTCCGAAGCGTACGCGTACACGCGCCGACCTGCCTTACACATATACCTATACTCTGGATGTTCCGCAGGCAACGACCGCAGAGGTAGCCGTAGAAAGCTCGTACGGCAAACTTAAAGCCACGGCCAACGTCACAGTCAACGGACCCGCATACGAGGTAGTGTCCGATGCCTTCGCCCGCTTCGCGGTGTTCGGCATCGAGACGGACAATGCCGAGATGAAGGAGTATCTGACCAAGAACCTTACCGTTTACAACGGCAGCGCAGCCGTCACCCCCGGCAACATCACGCGCGATGTTCAGAACGGCTTTATCACCGTCAAAGGGCTGAGCGCCGGCAGAGCATACGATAACATTTCTCTGAAACTTGGCGATGGCTTTGAGAAGCAGGTGCCTTCATTCACGACCGAAGCGGAGGTTGCAGTTCCTAATGGCGATTTCGGTACAGCTGGCAGACGTATTCAGATAGGTGACCTGCAGGTTGGCGGAGAATACTACGTGACACTCTTTACTAATCATCATCACACATCTTCAATAGATCGTACTGAACCTCAAGGCTGGGCGACAGTTAATGACTTGACTGCTTATGCAAATTCAAGTAATAAGAACACATGGTATATTGTGCCTTCTATGTTCCTTGACAATGGCGTGGCTACAGTTCGTTCAGTTGGTTATAACCATAATGGAGCAAATATAGATCGTACGGGTAGTGCTGCGAGTACTACATATTATTGCACTGCTGCCCCGGGCGATAATCAACTGGATAAAGCCTCGGGTGAATTATTTCTCGGAACCTATACATTTGATGGTACTGAACATCGCACTAAAGGAACGGCTTTCGCATCACGCCCCCTATCTGTATCATTTGAGTATAAGTATAGTCCAGTTAATGGAGAACAGGCTCAAGCTGATGTTGAAGTTTTCGATGAATCGGGTATGGTTTTGGCATCAGGAATGACACTCATTTCAGCATCTTCCAATATGACAACAAAGACGATTGAATTGCCGAAATATGCATTCGGGAAGAAAGCTGCGAAATTGTATATTAGTTTCCGTTCAACCAAAGCAGGCACAATTCCGGCAATAAATATTCCTTCGGGAGGAGAGCTAAATGAGGGAACGGGAAGAAACGGTACTACCCTTCCGGCTAATACATATCATGCTTTCGCCAAGGGCTCTGAGCTGACAATAGACAATGTGAAAGTGTCGTACGACGGCGTGCCGACAATTACCAAATAATAGAATACAAGTAATGAAAAAGATATATTTGATACCACTTCTGTCGGCAGGTCTTCTGATGGCCGGATGCTCGAAGGAGAAAGGATTCGATGGCGAGATGTCGGACGACGAGGGACAGGTGCTCAAAACCGCTCTCGACATGTCCACCACTTCGGACCAGATAATGGTGACACGCGCCGAGCAGGGAGTTGATCTGAGCAATTTCAAGATCAACTTCATAAAGAAAGGCGAGAGCGTCGCCGCCAAGAGCTTTACATACAGCGAAATGCCCGATGTGGTGACGCTGAAGGTAGGCACCTATACCGCTACGGCTGAGTTGGGCCAGGATCTCAACGCCGAGTGGGAGAATCCCTATTTCAAGGGTCAGTCGGAGGAATTCGATATCGAGGCATACCAGATCACTTCGTTCATATCTCCGATAGAATGCGCGCTGATGAACATCAAGGCCACCATCGCCTTTGACGAGACTCTGTTGGCCGCCATGTCGCCCGATTCGTATGTGGAAGTCAAGGTAGGCGACAACCCCGGACTGAACTTCACCACCGCCGAGGCTACCGCCGGCAAGGCCGGTTACTTCAAGCACACGAACGAGAATACGCTTGTGGCCACATTCCACGGTACCGTCAATGGTTCCGAGATAGTGGAAAGCAAGTCGTACGAAGGTATCGACAAGGGCCGGTGGTATAAACTTACGTTCAAGCTTCACCAGAACAGCGGCGGCGACCCCACGGGCGGTGCGAGCGGAGAAATAATGGTTGACGCTTCGGTCACTACCGAGGACGTGAACGCCGACGTCACTCTTGAAGACGATGAACCTCTGGACGACAGCGACCGTCCTAACTGGGGCGGCGACGACCCCGAGCCTCCTACTCCCGGCGATGAGGGTCCGAAAGTGATACCGTTGGTTGACGGTATGGTGTTCGATCAGGTATGGAATGTTACCGGAGCTACGGATTGTAAATTCCAGGTGACGAGCGAAACCGGATTTGAAGAATTTACTTGCCAGATCATATCTCCCAACCTGACCGAGGACGTACTTGCAGAATTTGATCTGCCGTTGATGTTGGATTTGGTTAATACATCCGAGGCTCTGGGCGAATCATTGAACGCCCTGAATTTCCCTCACAATATAGGAGGCCAAAAAGATGTGACAATTGATATGTCAAGTTTTATGGAGATATTGTCAGGAGTAGGTGCCGGCAATTTGCATGAATTCAAACTCCATATCAAAGACGGCGAAGGTGAGATAACAACATCGTTGAAACTTCAATTCCCATAATGACAGTCATGAATAAGATCAAAACAATATTAAAGGGTTCGGCTGTCATATCATTGGCCGTACTCTCTCAGAGTTGCGCCATGGAGGCACCCTTCGGAGAGGGAGGCGAAGGCTCTCTTTCCATCAATACGGAAATCAACGGCGAGACGAAACAGACCCGTGCCGAGAATAATCTTGACAATGCCGAATACTTACAGTCTCTTCAGGACAAGTGTGTGGTATTCATCGAGAATAGCCGCGGCGTGATGCGTAAGTACAAGGGTCTGTCGAATATTCCCGCGTCCATCAAACTGTCCTCCGGACAATATGTGTGCAACGCCTGGACCGGCGACTCAGTAGCCGCTTCGTTCGACAGCAAGTTCTATCGCGGACAGCAGGCTTTCGAAATCACGGAAAATGCAAACACTTCGGTATCGATGAAGTGTAATATCGCCAACGTGGTTGTATCCATCGATGCCGCTTCGGTTGCCGAAACCGGATTGAAGAATCCCAAGATCACGTTCACGTCCAGTCGTGGTTCGCTGGAATTCGATGAGACGATGTTTGCCGAAAGCAAAGGATATTTCATGATTCCGTCGAAGGAAGACGTGAAGAACTATACGGCCGAGAACAGGACGATAACCGTCAAGATCGAGGGTGCTACCGAGGACGGTCAGGCCTACAGCAAGGAATCCAAGATTGAGAACGTTGAGCGCGCGCACGAATATCAGATAGCGTTGAACGCCGATCAGCCTTCGATCGACGAGGGTGGTGTTCTGATTCAGCTTGTGATCAAGGATATTCCTATTATCGATGACACTGTTGAAATATTCCCGGCTCCTATCGTAAAAGGTTATGGCTTTGATATAGCGGAACAGCTGATTAATACAGACCGGACGTTCAACGACCAGAAACTCTATATCTGCGAGTATAAGGGCACGAAGAGCGTGACGGTGGCTTTCAGCGATAACTTTGCCGACATGACCGACGGTGACCTGCTGAACAATACCTACGTCGAGCAGTTGCAGGCCAAGGGCATAACCGTAGAGCGTCAGAACAGCAAGGATGCCGAAAGCGGCGTGGATGTATATGAGATGTATGTCACATTCCCTGCGGCGTTCCTCAACGCGCTTCCGTCAAGCCCGACGCAGTACACGGTTGCCATTACCGCTACTGACTCCCGCAATTTAGTTACAGCGGCTTCTCTGCGTATCGCCAATAGCAACGAGGCGATTGAAAAGATTGACGATGTTATCGCCGATCCGGCTCCTGATGCCGAGACCAATCCTATGGCCGTATTGATTTCAAAAGCCACGTTGTCCGGAACCCTCTATAAAACCGATGCCACACGTTATGGCTTCAAATATCGCAAGGCCGGCGAATCGGCATGGAACGAGGCGGTGGCTAATGGATCCGCCGGTGCTCCGCGTCGCACACGCGCCAATACGGGAACGGCATATTCCGTGACTCTGAGCGGTCTGGAAGCGGGCACCACATACGAATACAAGGCCTTCGCCGATGATTTCGAATCCACGAACATACAGACGTTTACAACAGAGACCAAGTTTGTGATTCCCAATGCATCGATGGAAGAGTGGAGTACTTATGACTTTGGCGGTAAATCTATAGTATTCGCCGGATCCGGCAATGAGGCTACATTCTGGGATTCAGGTAACGTAGGAGGTTCTACCGTAAATATTACCATGACTGACAAGACCTCCGAGATGAAGCATAGCGGCACGTACGGTGCTGCCTTGCAGAGCAAAAATGCTATTATCGCATTGGCTGCAGGCAACTTGTTTGTTGGTAAATACAAGGAAACTTATAATACTTCCAAGGCTCGTTTGGAATTCGGACGCCCGTATAATGGTTCGCATCCCATAAAACTGCGTGTCTGGGCCAATTACCGTCCGGGTAAGGTCGATAAGGTCAAAACAAGTGTGCCTCAGCTGAAAAAGGACGAAAATGACCATGGTCAGATTTATATCGCATTGTCAAAGGGCGTGTTCAATATTGATACCGGCACATCACCCATGACATTGTTTAATCCAGATGCAGATCAGATCATTGCGTATGGTCAGGTGACATGGACAGAGAATTTCGGTGCAGACGGCACATTGGAAATGATAGAGATTCCTTTGGAATATAAGGCTAATGCCGCTACGGTAGCACCCACTCATCTCATCATTGTAAGCTGCGCGTCAAAATATGGAGATTACATGGCGGGAAGTACTTCGTCTGTGATGTACCTGGATGACTTTGAATTAGTGTATGAGTAAATCCTTCTGGATAGCGATAATAGTATCAATATTGACTCCGGGCCTGATGGCCCGGAGTCAAACTGTGTCTGATACTCGGCGCTCGGCTGCCGCGACTGACACGCTGCACATCACGCCGGCCATGATCGACTCCATGCGCCTGGAGCGTCCGGTGACGGAGTTCGAGCGTAAGCTTGAGTCCGTGGTCCTGGTGCCGAAAGGTCAATGGATAGCCGGTATCTCGTTCGGATATTCCATGTCCGACCAGAACGACTATCAGTTCCTGGTGTTCGAGAAGATTAACGGCGATACCTACAATGTCAGCGTAAGCCCCAAGCTGCTGTTCGCCTTCAAGGACGACATGGCCGCGGGCGCAAAGTTCAGCTACACACGCTCGCTGGTGAAACTGGCCAAGGCCGACATCGTGTTGGGCGAGGATACGAACTATGATATCAATCATCTGTATTCGCTGTCGCACAATTATTACGGCACGCTGTTGTTCCGCAACTATTTCAGTCTGGGCCGCACGCGCCGATTCGGCATATTCAACGAGGTGCAGCTGCAGTTGGGCGGTGGGCAGAGCAAGATAACCACAGGTCGCGGCGAGTCGCTGACCGGTACGTACGAACGCAATTTCCAGGCCGGTATCGGCGTGATGCCCGGTCTGGTGTGCTTTCTGAGCAACTACAGCGCCGTCGAGGTCAACATCGGCGTCCTCGGTTTCAATTACCGGCACACCAAGTCTATCAAGGACCAGATATATGTGTCGCACCGCAAGACACAGTCGGCCAATTTTAAAATCAATCTGTTCTCCATTTCGTTTGGAGCAGCTTTTTATCTATGATCATGAAGAGTATAACAAACGGATTGAAGAGATTGACGGCCGTGGCTTTGGCGCCCCTGGTGTGTCTGGGTGCCTACGCCGCGCCCGAGCCCGCTGTTCAAAATGATTCTGTGCGCCCCAAGGGTGCCTATATCTACATCCCGGATTCGCTGCAGAACGACGTGATCCGCCTGTTGCGCGGTCACAGCCGCGTGGTGGACGACAACCTTGACCTGGACCTTGAGGAACAGACCACATATCGGGGCGACACGATCCCGATGGTGCTGAAACAGCGCAACCTCGGCCGCTACGACCGCGGTCTGTCGGCATTGCTTTATGTGCCCAAAGGACAATGGTCGTTCGGTCTGACCGTCAGCTACGGCAACCTGTCGACCAAGGACCTGGAGATATTCGACCTGCTGAGCGACGTCAACATCGGCGCCCATGCGTTCCGCATACGTCCCTATCTGCAGTACACGGTGCGCAACAACTTTGCCATCGGCATGCGCTTCGGCTACTACAACGCGCGGGGCAATGTGGATTCGTTCAAGGTGGACATAGACGATGACATGAACTTCAGCCTGCACGACATCGGCTATAAGGCAGAGTCGTACACCGGTGCAGTGTTTGCCAGCCAGTACATCGGACTGAGCCGCCACGGCCGGTTCGGTATATATAATGAGGTAGAACTTGCATTCGGGTCGGGAAGCAGCGACTTCCAGCGTCCTTACGGCGGAAATCTGCGTACCACGCACACCACCTGGATGGAGGGCCAGCTGAATTTTTCGCCCGGAGTCCAGATGTTCATTATGAAGAATGTGTCGTTCCATATATCGTTCGGCGTGTTCGGCTTCAACATCAGAAAGGAACGCCAGACCGAGGACGGCAAGGATACGGGCAACCGGCTGTCGTCCGGCGCCAGTTTCCGGTTCAATCTGTTCAACATAAACTTCGGCATCGGCGTCCATATTTAATATGAAGAATCGAAATATATTGTACATAGCGGCGGTGCTGCTGTTGGCGATGGCGGGTTGTATCAAGAACGACCTGCCGTATCCGCGCATCATACTCAACATCACGTCGCTTGTGGCGGAAGGTGAGCTGCGCCCGTCGTACATCGACTCGGTGTCGCAGGAGGTGACGGTGTATCTAAAGGAGAATGTGGACATAGACCATGTCCATTTCTCGGAATTCACCATGAGTCCCGGTGCTCGCTGCGATACGAATCTGCTGCAGGGACCGTACAATCTGACGCAGCCTCTGTACGTGAAGCTGAGCCTCTATCAGGATTATGTATGGAAAATCCAGGCCGTACAGGATATAGAGCGGTATTTCGAAGTAGACGGCGAGGTGGGCAGCAGCGTCATCGACCCTGTGGCGCACCGTGTGGTGGTTACGATGCCGGAGGGAACGAATCTACACAAACTGCAGTTGGTGCGTGCCAAACTCGGCCCGGCCGGAGTGACCGACTATGCCCCGCCTCTTGTGGCCGGCCCCATCGACCTGTACGAGCCAAAGAAAGTGACGTTGCGTTACTGGGACCGCGAGGAGGTATGGACCATATACGCACAGGTGTCGGAGCTGATAGTAAGCACGTCGCGTGTAGACGCCTGGTCGCAGGTGGTATGGGCATACGGTACCGGACCGGCCGACATTAAGAATGGGTTCCAGTACAGGAAGACAGGAGACATGGACTGGACCGATGTGCCGGAGAGTGCCGTGACGCAGACGCAGGGCAGCTTCGCATGCCACATCGACCATCTGGAGCCGCTGACGGAGTATGACGTGCGCGCTGTGTCGGGCGAGAACGCGGGTAACATAGTGAGTGTGACCACACAGGCCACGGCCGATATACCTGACGGCGACTTCGAGAACTGGCACAAGACCGCCAAGGGGATGTGGTGTCCCTGGGCCGAGGACGGCATTTCGTTCTGGGATACGGGAAACACCGGTACCATGACGTTGGGCACCAACAACTCCGAGCCTTCCGACCATACGCCTACGGGTTCCGGAACTGCGGCTCTGCTCAATACACGTTTCGTGGGTATCGGCGTCATAGGAAAGTTGGGCGCGGGATCCATATTCACCGGACAGTTCGCCAAGGTGGACGGTACGAACGGTATTCTTAACTTCGGCAGACCGTGGAATCTGCGTCCCACGAAACTTAAGGGGTATTACCAGTATCAGGGCGTAGACATCGATTATGTGTCTTCTGAACTGGCGGATCTGAAAGGACGTCCCGATACGTGTCAGATATATGTGGCACTGACAGACTGGACGGCTCCATACGAGATCCGTACCAATCCTAAGAACCGTCAGCTGTTCAATCCGAACGCCGATTATGTGATAGGCTACGGAGAGTTACTGCAGTCCGGCACTATGGATGGATACCAGCCGTTCGAGGTGGAGATCAAATATCGCGATACATCGCGGGTGCCCGGCTATCTGGTCATTACCTGCTGCGCCTCCAAGTACGGCGACTACTTTACCGGCGGCAACGGTTCCAAGCTATGGGTCGACCAGCTATCCTTCAGTTATGATTATTGATTATGAAGAGATTTTTAATTGTTATAATGGTACTGACAGGTGTGCTGACGTCGTCGGCACAGATAACGTATCCGCAGCAGGAACCCTATCAGCTGACTCACGCCATGAAGGGCGTGAAGCGAAGCACCGACATCGTGGCGCTGGCGTTACCTACGGCCGCGCTGATCGGTACGCTGTGCGCCCGCGACTGGCAGGGCCTGCTACAAGGCGTGGAGACCGCCGCCGTAACCGCTGCCGCCACCTACGCACTGAAATACGCCTGCCGCGAGAAACGACCCGACGGAAGCGACTTCCACAGTTTTCCCTCCGGCCATACCGCCGTCTCGTTCGCCACGGCCACATACCTGACGCGCCGCTACGGATGGCAATACGGCGTACCGGCTTACGTGCTCGGCACTTACGTGGCCTGGGGACGATGCTTCTCGCGCCAGCATTATGTATGGGACTGCCTGGTCGGTGCCGCCATCGGCGCCGGCTCGGCCCTGATATTCACCACCCCGTTCGCCAAAAAACACAATCTGCAGCTGGCCCCCGTGGCCGACGAACGGACCAAAAACATCGGTATCTATGCCTCCATCACATTCTAATCCTCCCTCCGGGGCTAATAACGGTAACGAGGGACGACCGCCACGTACGGGCTTTTTGCGCGGACGATGGCGGTCGTTCGGCTTTGCCTGGCAGGGCATCAAGTGGCTGTTCGGCCATGAACGAAACGCCATGTTTCATCTCGCCGCCGCCGTCGTGGTCATAATCGCCGGCATAATTCTGCACCTCGAAGCCTGGGAATGGTGCGCCGTGATATTCTGCATAGGCGCCATGTTTACCGCCGAAGGAATGAACACCGCCGTCGAAAAACTGGCCGACCATGTCTGTAGCGACTGGAACGAGAATATAAAAATCGTGAAGGACGTGGCCGCCGGAGCCGTTTTTTTGATGACTTTTGCGTGCATCGCGGTCGGTCTTATCGTTTTTTTACCAAAAATCCTCGCCCTCTAAAGTCTGTTCATATTGCATGTATTGCGCAGGCGATAGTAGCGCAGGCTGTCCCCAGCCGCGCATAAATTATGGCAAAAAGCTTATATAAATTTTTTCAATAGGCATTTTTCCGTTTTTTATGCGCGGCTGGGGACAGCCTGCGCTACTAATTTTTTCCTTTTTATGCGCGGCTGGGGACAGCTTGCGCTACTATCAGTTATGTTATAGAACATAATATTAACAAAACAAAGGATATTTT
>ENA-OYYR01001218-OYYR01001218.1-human-gut-metagenome-genome-assembly--contig:-NODE-1218-length-10469-cov-8.760419_pt1 | contig 10469 bp, 8 predicted proteins | sample MGYA00244066_ERZ653454 | MGnify/ENA primary metagenome ERZ653454 (study PRJEB26926, sample SAMN06165163) | human gut metagenome | biome: ENVO:00009003; feature: ENVO:2100002; material: ENVO:00002003...
ATCTCAGCCAGCTTGCCGGGCTGGGCCAGCATCCCGGAAACGGTCTGCACCAGCTTTTCGCCGGTCAGGTCTTTTTCCTCAATGACCACAGCAGCGCCGGCCTTCTGCAGCTCCATGGCGTTGTAATACTGGTGATTCTCGGCCACGTTGGGGCTGGGGATGAGCACAGCGGCACGGCCCACAGCCTCCAGCTCGGCCAGAGTCAGGGCACCGGCGCGGCTGATGACAAGGTCCGCTGCTGCCAGCAGTTCGGGCATATTGTTGATGTATTCCTTCACCACAAGGCTCTCGCCGGGGGCAAAGCCCTTTTCCTTTTCCAGATCCTGAAACAGCTGCACGCCGTACTGACCGGTGGCATGGAGATGGAGGACGGGCTTGTGGTTTTTCTGCTCCCAGGCGCAGAGGTCGGCCACCACCTCGTTCACGCGGCGGGCACCCAGACTGCCGCCGAAGGAGAGGATCACGGTACGGTCGCCTGCGCCCAGTTCGGCACGGATGGCTTCCCGGTTCTTCGCCTGGGTGAACACCTCAGGCCGGACGGGATTGCCCACCACGATGGTCTTTTCGGGTGCGCCCAGCTTTTCCACGGCGGCGGGCACAGCGGCGAACACGATGTCCACATCCGGGGCCAGCAGCTTGTTGGTCACGCCGGGAAAGGCGTTCTGCTCATGCAGGGCGGTCTTGATGCCCTGTCTGGCGGCGCAGCGCACCACCGGGCCGGACACATAGCCGCCGCAGCCAATGACCAGGTCGGGCTGGATGTCCTTCATCATCTTTTTGGCCTTGGGGCCGGAGAGTGCCAGATTCCACAGGGTAATGATATTCCGCTTGATATTGTTCAGGCTCAGCTTCCGCTGAAAGCCGGTGATCTCGATGTGATGGAAGGGATAGCCCGCCTGTGTGACCAGACGGTACTCCATGCCCTCCTTCCGGCCCGCAAAATGGATCTCGGCGGTGGGGTCGGCTTTTTTGATGGCTCCCGCAATGGCCAGAGCCGGGTTGATATGGCCGGCAGTACCGCCGGCTGCAATGAGTACACGCATCTTGGTTCCTCCTTACTGTTCTGTCTGCGCTCTGCGCGCGGTATCCAGCACAATGGTCTTTGCCTTGCGCTGGCGCTCCCGCTCGGCGTGGGCTTCCTCCCGTTCCAGACGGGCCCGTTCGCCGTTGCGTCCGATATTGACCATAACGCCCATCTCGGCCAGCAGCAGGATCAGACTGGTGCCGCCGGAGGAGAAGAAGGGCAGCGAAATGCCGGTGTTGGGCAGGGTGTTGGTGACAACGGCGATGTTGCAGAACACCTGCCAGGCGATCTGCGCCATGATGCCGATGCCCACCAGCGTGCAGAACCGGTTTTCGGCATGGAAGGCGATCCAGAAGCCCTGCACCAGAAAGAGGACGAACAGCACGATGACGATCACCGCACCGACAAAGCCCAGTTCCTCGCACACGACACTGAAGATAAAGTCGTTGGTGCTCTCCGGCAGCCAGAGCTGCTTTTCGATGCTGTTGCCAAGGCCCAGCCCCGTGGCACCGCCTGAGCCGATGGCGTACAGGCTCTGCTTGGTCTGGCTGGTCATCCGGTCAAGATCCTGCGTCCAGCCGTCCAGACGGCTCTGCAGGTAGTCGATGGAGTCCACGTGCTTCAGCAAAGTCTCCAGCAGGAACAGCGCGGCACCGGCACAGCCCCAGGTAATGATGCCGCCGCTGCCGCCCAGCAGCAGGATGGTGCCCACGATGGCCGTGGTCAGCAGGATGCCCGACATGTGGGGCTCCAGCACCAGCAGGATCAGGACAGGCACCAGCCACAGGATGGGCCGGATGAGCTCCACCACGATGCTGTGGTGGACCCACTTGCGCAGGGGCACCTCGCCGAATCTGACCTGCGGGGTCCTGGCGGCGATATCTGCCGTGAGCAGGATCATCTCAAACTTTGCCACCTCGGAGGCCTGTAGGGTCAGGCCGCCGAAGCTGATCCACCGGCGGCAGCCGTTGATGGGGCTGCTGAACAGCACCAGCACCAGCAGGATCAGGCAGACAACATAGCCCAGCTTGACCATTCTGCGCAGGAAGCGGTGGTCAAAATAGGAGAACAGGAACATCATGCCCAGGCCCAGCACCGTGCAGAGCAGCTGGGATTTGATGTAATGGAAGCTGTCCCCAAAGCGGAGATAGCCCGTGGTATAGCTTGCACTGAACAGCATGACCAGCCCGAACACCATGATGATGGCCAGGGTCGCCATCCAGTTGAGCAGGATGGGCGGCCAGGGGCCGGGGTCCCGCTGAAAGACGGAAAACGGCTCTGCTTTTTTTCTGCGGAGTGTTGCCAAACTGCACCCCTCCTTAACTGATTTTTGCCAGCTGAACGGTCAGCGCCACGCCCAGCATGGCAATGACACAAAAGGTATAAAAGATCTGTTCCGCGCTCTGGCCCCGCAGCTCCAGCCAGCGGTGGAGCGGTGCCGAGCGGAACAGCTGCCTGCGGCCCCGGCTGGCCTTGCAGACCAGGATCTGCAGGGCCACCATGCCGCCCTCCAGCCAGAAGGGCAGGGCCAGCGGCAGGGTGAGGTCAGGCCAGCCGATGCACAGGGGAACGCACCCCAGCATCCCGGCCAGAAACAGGCTGCCCACGCTGCCCAGCCGCAGCTTTGCGGGCGGGAAGTTCCAGAGCAGGAATGCCATCAGGGAACCGGCCAGCGCGGCGGGCAGAACGCCCAGCGGGAACCAGCCCAGCAGGGTCATCACCCCCATCAGGCCCAGCATGGCCGCAAAGGACGTGCCGCAGACGATGCCGTCCATGCCATCGGCAATGCGGGCACACTCGGCCAGTGCGACCAGCAGCCCTTCCCACAGCAGCGGGGCGGCAATGCCCAGATCGACATAGCCCACACCCGGCAGGGTGATCCCGGCTGCAAGGCAGCCTTTGGCTCCCAGCAGCACCAGTACCACGGCACCGGCAGCGGCTTCCAGCCCAAGGCGGGTGTGCCGCCGCAGGCCCAGCACAGAACGGCTGCGGATGCGGGCCAGATCCTCCAGCAGGCCCACGCCGCCAAAGAGCAAAGCTCCCAGCAGCGCTGTGAGCAGCCGGACCGAGAACAGGCTCTCGGCCCCCAGCAGCTCAGGCTGAGCCACACAGGCGGCTGTCCAGCCCACGCCCACAGCAGCCAGCACCCCCACCATCAGGCAGAGCCCGCCCATGGTGGGGGCCTGCGGCGGGCGCTCCGACTCGGCATCCGGTGCTTCCTGCTTGGGGGATGGTGCCTGCCGGGCCTTGGGCTCATCCCAGCGTCCCTGGAACGCCCGCAGCAGCGGCACCATCAGATTCCCGAGCGCCGCCGTGAGGAAGAACCCCAGCGTTGAGGCGGCGATCAAGGCGAAACGAATCATAGCTCGATGTTACTCCTTGTAAAAGATCTCCAGCACTTTTTCCAGTGCCATGCCGCGGCTGGCCTTGACCAGCAGGGCATCGCCGGGCTGCATTTTGTTCAGCAGGGCCTCGGCGGCCTGAGCGTAGGTGTCGGCATGGAGGGTGGGCAGCCCCTTGGCAGCAGCCACCACGGCAATGCGCTTGGCCTGCTCGCCATAGGTGACGAGGTAGTCCACCTTGTTCTCCACGGCCTGACGGCCCACCTCCTCGTGGGCGGCGCGGCTGATATCACCCAGCTCCAGCATATCGCCCAGCAGGGCAAAGCGGCGCTTGCAGGGATACTCCCTGAACATGGCCAGCGCGGCCTTCATGCTGTCGGGGTTGGCGTTGTAACAATCCTCAATGACATCCACGCCTCTGGCGTGCACCACCTTCTGGCGCATTCCGGTCTGCTCAAAGTCGGCCAGACCGGCAATGACCCGGCGGGCATTCAGCCCCAGACGGGTGGCGGCGCAGTAGGCAGCCAGTGCGTTGGCCACATTATGCCGGCCCATGGCGGGGATCTTTACGAGGAAAGTCCCCTCCTCGTGATCCTCCAGCACAAAGCTCATGCCCTTTTCATCCTGCTGGATGGACAGGGCACAGACATCAGCGTTCTCATCGCCCAGGCTGAACCAGACCGGACGGACATGGTCGGGCAGGACTGCCTTGCGCAGGAAGGGGTCGTCCCCGTTCAGCACCAGCGGAGCACCCTCCGGCAGACCGGCGCAGATCTCCAGCTTTGCCTTGCAGATGTTCTCCTGACTGCCCAGGTTGCCGATGTGGGACACACCGATGCAGGTGATGATGCCTACATCCGGGCGGGCGCACTTGCTCAGGCGCTCGATCTCCCCGGCGTGGCTCATTCCCATCTCCACCACGGCGTACTGGGTCTCTTTGCCGATGCGGAACATGGTGCGGGGCAGGCCCAGCTCATTGTTCTGGTTGCCCTCGGTCTTGATGGTGCTGCCAAAGCCCGCAATGGCTGCGTAGGTCATCTGCTTGGTGGTGGTTTTGCCCACGCTGCCGGTCACGCCCACCACTTTGGGGTGGAACTGGCTGCGATAATTGGCACCCAGCACCATCATGGCGTGGTAGCTGTCCGGGCAGATCACGCTCTTCTCCTCCGGCACGCCTTCCACGGGGTGGTTCAGCACCACGCAGAGCGCGCCGTTTTCCAGCGCCTTGGCGGCAAAATCATGGCCGTCGAATTTTTCGCCCGGGAACGCCACAAAGATGCACCCGGGGCAGACCTCACGGCTGTCGGTGGTCACCAGCGTGACCGGGCTCTTGCACTGGGCCAGCGCGTTGACGGCCAGGCCCTCCAACAGGATGTTTGCTGCAATTGCTTCCATACTCTCATTCCCCTTTATCCACAGATCAGATGTACGATGGTTCCCTGCTGGACGCTGGAGCCGGGTGCCTCACTCTGGCTCTGGACCGTGCCGGAGCCTTCGACTGTGCAGTTGAGCCCTGCGGCGTTCAGCATCTGCCGGGCAAAGTCCGCGCTCTTGCCGGTCACGTCCGGCACCTCGGCGTGCTTGCCCTCATAGGTATCGGTATACAGATAAACGGTGGTGCCGTAGGGCACCTCTGCCCCCGCGCGGGGGTACTGGTAGGTAACAAGGGCGGCGGTCTGGTCGGATTCGCTCTCGGCCAGGTGATGCTTCAAGCCCTTGATGTTCAGCTGCACCTGCGCGTTGCTCCACTCCTTGCCCGTCAGGTTGGGCACCTTGACGGTGGTGCCGCTGCGGTCCACGCCGTCGGTGGCGATGCCCAGATAGGGCGCGATCTCACTGATGATGTTGCCCACCACAGGGGCAGCCAGAATGGACGAATAGTCGGTGCGGGCATTGTTGGGGTCGTCCAGCATGACATAGACCAGGATCTCCGGGTCGTTGGCGGGCAGGACAGCCGCAAAGGATGCCACCTTCTTGTAGTCGCCATCGGCGCGGCGGTCCATGTTCAGCTGCTCGGAGGTGCCGGACTTGCCGCCGATGCGGTAGCCTGCAACGTAAGCGTTGCCGCCGCCGCCCTGGGTGCCGTCGCCCACCTCAAACTCCATGATCTGGCGGATGGTCTCACTGGCGCTCTCGCTGATGACCTGACGGCGGATGTTGGTGCCGATCTCCTGCACCACGTTTCCGTTCTGGTCCGTGATCTTATCCACCACATGGGGGGTGACCAGATAGCCGCCGTTGACTGCCGCCGAGATGGCGGTGCACACCTGCAGCGGGGTCACGGCCATGGCCTGACCAAAGGCGGAGGAGGCCAGCTCCACCTCGCCCAGACGGCTCTTGCTGTAATACTGCATGAAGCTGGTCTCATTGGGCAGGTCCACACCGGTGCGCTCGGTGAATCCGAAGGCATCAAAGTAATCATAGAACAGGCTGGAGCCCACACGCTGGCCCAGCTGGATGAGGTAGATGTTGCAGCTGTTGCGCAGGGCCTCAGCCAGATTCTGGGCCCCGTGCGACTTTCTGCCGGCGCAGTGGTAGGTCTGCTTTGCTACGCTGTAAGCACCGGAGCAGTTCAGGGTGGTGTAATAGGTCGCCTTGCCGCTGTCCACACCCATGGCGGCGGTGATGACCTTGAACACACTTCCGGGGTAGTACAGCTCGGTGATGGTCTTGTTCTTCCACTGGATATCCCGGTAGGTGCCGGTGTAGTCGGCTTCCTCATCCGCGATCTTCTGGCCGTTCTCGTCCCGCAGGTAGTTGCCGTTCTCGTCTTTTTTGTAGATAGTGTACAGCTCCGGCTCGGCCTGCACCTGCTCTGTCAGGTAGGCCAGATTGGCGCTGAAATCCTGTGGGTCATTGGGGTCAAAGTCCGGCTTGGAGGCCATGGCAAGGATGGCACCGGTCTTGACGTTCATCACAATGGCGCAGCCGCGGTTCTCAACGGTGTTGGCCGCCACGGCCTCGTTCAGGTAGCGCTCCACCACCTCCTGAATGTTCACGTCCAGCGAGAGCACCAGATTGGAGCCGTCCTTGGCGGCGTAGGTGGTGGCGTTTTCATCGGCAATGGCATTGCCGTAGGCGTTGCGCAGGGTGATGGTGCGGCCATTCACACCGGCCAGCGTGGACTCATAGGAGTTTTCCAGACCGTACACGCCCTGACCATCCGCATTGCAGAAGCCCAGCACGGCGGCGGCAAAACGGCCGTAGGGATAATCCCGCTGGAAGCCCTTGGAGGCCGACACCGACACCCGCCCCTTGCGGACAGTGGGGGTGCCATCGTCGCTCTCCTGCTGGCCCAGACCCAGCTTGGCCAGAATCTTTTCCAGCGCACCGGCGGATTTTCCGCTCTTGCTGTGGGCCTTGTTGTAGGTCTTGACGTATTCCTCAATGGAGAGCTTGATGGCGTTGTTGACCTTGGTGGCCAGCACCTGATAGGAGCTTTCGTTTTGGGAGAGGGCATCGCAGACCGCCTGATACTGGGTCTGGTACTCCGCTGAAGTGGTGTCCACGCTGTCCAGACTCTCACCGTCGCCCGAAAGCAGGCGCAGGGTGATCTGAGTGCAGACCTCCTTCATGGCGGCCTCATCGATGGTGCGGGTCTCCGCCTTGGTGTCCTGATCGGTGGTGGTGGTATACAGGGCCGTGCTGTAGGAGGGGTCGGCCCAGATGGTCCAGACCACGCTGGTGGAAGCCAGCGTGATGCCGCTGGTGTCGTAGATCTCACCGCGGGTGGCCTGAATGGTGCTGTCCAGCAGCTGCTGCTCGGCGGCGTACTGGCGGTAGGTGGCACCGTCGCGGATCTGGATCTTGTACAGGCTGTAGATCACGGTCAGCGCGGCGACCACCACAAGAAGCACGGCGGCACCAAAGCTGATATGACGCAGCCGGGCACTGAGCCGTGCGTGCGGGTCCGCACTGCGGCGGCGGGCGCTGTTCTTTTTGGGATTGGAGGATGGTGTTTGCATTGCGTACTCCCGAAGAAAACCGAAAAAGCGTGCGCTGCCGCACGCTTTTCGTTGTTTGGTTTATTTTGCCGTTCTGACAGAGGCAAGAATGGTCATTGCCCCATCGTGGAGCAGATCCGACCACTGCCGCACAGCGGATGCCTTGCGCACCAGAACGCTGCCCTCATCCAGCCGGATGTAGGTGATCTGGCTCTGGTCGATCTTCATCAGCCCCAGGCGTGTGGCGGTCTCCTCAACACTTGTGATGTTGGTGCGGCTGTTCAGGGCACTGTTGTAGTATGTATACTGGCTCTGCTCGCTCACAAGCTCTGCCTTGGCGCTCTGGATCTGAGAGTTCAGCTCCACCAGCTGTGCCTCGCTCCACAGCAGGCTTACCGCAAAGCCCACCAGCAAAGCCGCGCCCACCAGCTGCAGCGCGTGCTGCATAGCGGCCCGCACGGGGTTCAGCCGCTTTTTGCCGCCCTTTTCTACCCGCAGCGGGACTTTGGGCTGTGCCTGCGGCGCTCTTCTGCGCCGGACCTCTGTCATATCGTATGCTGCCTGACCCATGGTGATCTCCTCCTCACATCTCCGGGGCTGTGCCGCCCTCAGATCTTTTCCAAAACCCGCAGGTGGGCCGAGCGGCTGCGCCGGTTCTCTTCCAGCTCCTGCGTGTTGGCTTCAATGGGTTTGCGTGTGATCAGCTTTGCCTTGGCCTTGCCGCCGCAGACGCACACCGGGAACTCCGGCGGGCAGGTGCAGGCGGTGGACCAGCGGCGGAACTTGTTCTTGACCAGCCGGTCCTCCAGCGAGTGGAAGGTGATCACGCAAAGTCTTCCACCCGGTGCGAGATGCGCAAAAATGGTATCCAGCCCCTCTTCCAGTGCGTCCAGCTCATGGTTTACCGCAATGCGCAGTGCCTGGAAGGTGCGGCGGGAGGGGTTTTTGTTCTTCCGGCGCTCCGCCGGGGGCATGGCGCTGGCCACGATATCCGCCAGCTGCAGCGTCGTTTCAATGGGGGCAGTTTCCCGGGCTTCCACGATCCTGCCCGCGATCTGCCAGGCGAAGGGCTCCTCGCCGTAATCCCGCAGGATGCGGGCCAGCTCCTCCCGGCTCTCGCTGTTCACGAGATCTGCGGCAGTCTCACCCTCCTGACTCATCCGCATGTCCAGCGGGGCATCTGCCCGGTAGGAAAAGCCCCGGGCCGCGTCATCCAGCTGATGGCTGGACACGCCCAGATCGAGCAGCGCGCCGTTGATCGTTTCAATGCCCAGCTGCTCCAGAGCTTGTCCGGCATAGCGGAAGTTGATCTGCACCACGGTGGCAGGCAGGCCCGCCAGCCGGGCCCGGGCCGTCTGCACGGCATCGGGGTCCTGATCCAGCGAGATGAGCCTGCCGCCCTGCTCGCCGTTCAGCCGCAGGGCGATCTGGCGGGAGTGCCCCGCGCCGCCCGCCGTGCCGTCCAGATAGGTGCCCGCCGGGTCGATCTTCAGGCCGTCCAGGCACTCGTTCAGCAGCACCGGGACATGCTCAAACGAGGCCGGGTCAAAGGGCTGTGCTGTTTTTTCTGTGTCCATGTTCCCAGCCTCCTTTCAAAACTCAGATAAGATCCTGCATCTGCCGCCCTTTTCTGCCCGGAGCTGCTGCCCGGGAAAGCGGCCTGCGGCCTGCCGGGAGTTTGTGGCCCGGTCAGCCTTGAGGATACAATTTTATTGTAACAAAACAGGCCCCTGATTGCAAGAGTTTCCCTTTTGTTTTTTCTCTCAAAATGTACCAAAAAAAGCCCCTGCAAGCCGTCGTTTTTGCTTGCAGGGGCCGGAAGCTCTCACCGGGAAATTTCACATTCCCGCATCAGAGCTGTTTCCGGGGGCTCTGGCGCAGGTTTGCACGGACATTTTTGACCTGTGCGGCGTTCTCCGCCATCGTCTCTTCCGTGGTCTTGAGCATATTATCACAGTAGTCGGTCACGGTCTGGCGGACAGTGCGGGCCTCGGTCTGGGCGGCGGAGACGATCTCTCCGGCGCGCTGCTGGGCCGCCTTGACGATCTCGGCCTCGCTCACCAGCACACGGGCGCGCTCCTCGGCCTTTTTTACAATGGCCTGCGCCTGTGCGTTGGCCGATTCGATGAGCTGGGCACGGTCGCTGACAATGGACTGGGCCTGCCGCAGCTCCACAGGCAGGTTCTGGCGGATCTCGTCCAGATAGTCCCGGATCTGCTCCACATCCACGATGCGCTTGCCGCCCGAAAGGGGCATTCCGGCGCTCTCCTCCAGCGTATCCTCAATGGTATCCAAAAGCTCGTTTACGTTCATTCCGCATCTCCCTCTCCGGCGCTCTGCCGGGGCTTACCATACTTCCACAGCAGGACTTTGCCGTATTTATACTGTTTTTTCAGGGTCATGCCGCCCACCTCGGCAGGCAGCACCAGGCCGGTCTCACTCTCGCAGATCACGATGCCGCCCGGAGCCAGGCATTTGTCCACGCCAGGCAGGATCTTTTCCAGCGTGCCGGTGTGGAAGGGCGGGTCCAGCAGCACGATGTCGAACTGCTCATGGCAGGCGGAGAGATACCGTGCCGCCTCGCCGATGTTGACCCGGCTGCGGTCAAACACGCCGCAGTTCTTGCAGTTCTTCATCACGATGTTCACGGCCTCCCGGTTCTCGTCCAGGAACACGCACCGGGCCGCACCCCGGCTCAGGGCCTCGATGCCCAGCTGGCCGCTGCCTGCGTAGAGGTCGAGCACCCGGGCACCGGGCAGGTCGAACTGGACGATGCTGAACATGGCCTCCTTGACCTGATCCATCGTCGGGCGGGTGATCTCGGTGCCGGGCAGGGCTTCCAGCCTGCGGCCCCGTGCTTCTCCTGCAATAACGCGCATGTATCTGCCTCCTTCTCCCGCTGTCCGGGCCCCCTGCCCGGCCAGCAGCTGTTTCGTGTTTTCGTATCTCCATATTATCGTCAAAACGCAACTCTTTGTCAAGGGCACGCGTTGCACTCAGGGTGCAATTGTGCTAAAATCAGGGCAAAGCGCCCCATGTGCGGCGCGTTTTGCCAAAAAAGGAGAGTATCTGCTTATGAAAGTCCTGCTCATCAACGGCAGCCCCCACGAGAAGGGCTGCACCTGTCTCTTATACACATCTCCGAGCCCACGAGACTGC
>ENA-OYYR01001232-OYYR01001232.1-human-gut-metagenome-genome-assembly--contig:-NODE-1232-length-10350-cov-10.285090_pt1 | contig 10350 bp, 9 predicted proteins | sample MGYA00244066_ERZ653454 | MGnify/ENA primary metagenome ERZ653454 (study PRJEB26926, sample SAMN06165163) | human gut metagenome | biome: ENVO:00009003; feature: ENVO:2100002; material: ENVO:00002003...
CGTAAGATCGTCGGCAGCGTCAGATGTGTATAAGAGACAGACCTTGCAGACCCTCTGATATTTTCCGGTCGCAGGAACTCCCACGATAAACAGCACAAGGCTTACCAGCATGGCCACCTGCAGTTTACCAAGCGCACGGATCGGCAGCTGCCATCCGAATGCACTCCGGAAAATCGCAAGCATTGCATAAAACAGCAGTTCCACAGCAACCGCCTCACAGATCAGCCGGATACCGGTATTGCCAGACAAATATGTGGTTTTATTCCCTCTCCTGTCCTTCCTATTCACAATACCAGCTCCATTTCTTCCAGCTTCTGTCTCCAGTTATCTCCACCAAAATCCGCAAGTGTCTGTCCATCCAGCACAAGAAAAAGCTCCGGTGTCAGTTCCAGCCTGTGTACCGGGTGCTCGCAGCGATACTGCTGCTCATATCTCTGTCGCAGTGAACCGGCCGTTTCCTTCTGACATTCCATAAACTGCATCAAAAACAGATACACGCTTTCCTCATCCTCGACGCGCAACCGTTTGATTTCTGTTTCCTCCTGCCATGCCACATAATGCGGGCAGCCGGCATCCATCATCGAATACACCAGATCTGCCGCAATTGTGAGAAAGGTTTCCGCATAGGCTTCCCTGCTGCGCCTCATATGCCGGCCTTTTCCTGCCATCTGTGGCAGCATGTCCAGCAAAAATACCACCGCACAGGCAAGCGGCTGACTGTCCTCCCGCACCAGAAGCCCGTCCGATTTGGCGGAGAGTTTCCAGTGTATGCGCTGCAGGCGATCCCCCGGACGATATTCCCGCACATCAAAGATCTGGCTGACATCTGTTCCCGGCTGAAAATCATCGTAGCTTTCCGCTTCTCCGAAATATCTGCGTACCCGCTCCGACACCTGTACTGCCACAGCATCGAGTTCCGGCAGCACCTGTATATCTGCAAATCTCTTTATTTTTTTATGCACATAAAACAGACCGGTCAAATCATAAATCCGTACTTTTACAAGCTCATACTCATAACTTCCCACATGAGAAAGCACGACACGCTTTTCCATGCACTGCATTCCGCGCATCAGTCCGGCACCGTTCCACCAGAAATTTCTGGCATACCCGGCAAATGTATTTCTACAGCGCACACGGTAACGCACTTTTGCTGCCGGAAACAACATGGTCTGATCCACGGTAAGCTGTACCGTAACTTTTTTCCCTTTTTCCGCCACGGTAAGCGGAATCCTGATATCTGCCGTGATATGTCTGCAATAAATCAGCAGATACAAACATGCAAGCAGCATCAGTACCAGTTCCGCAAACCCAATCAGCCCAATCGCAATGCTTCCATAGATCAGCGCAATATAAAATGTGACAATCGTCACCCCTGTTCCAATCAGAAAACTGCCCACATTTATCCCCTAAGTCTTTTGTATGTTGTTGGTTTGTCCACATCCGACAGAATTTCCTGCAGGGTGGCATCGACAGTTACATGTCCGATCCGTGCCTTTGTGTTGAGCACAATACGGTGTTTTGCCACATCCGCAAAAATGTCCGTCACATCATCTGGAATCACATAATTTCTTCCCTGCAAAAATGCCCATGCTTTTGCCAGCCGCACGCATGCGATCGTGCCACGGGGACTTACCCCCAGCTCAATGTAAGCATTTTTTCTGGTAGCCTCCATCAGCTGTACGATATATTTTGCAACATGATCATGCACATAAATCTGTTCCACATACTGCTGCATCTCCCACAGCTGCTCCGGAAGAAGAACCGGCTGCAGATCCTCCGCTTTCGTCATCGTTTTTCCCTGGGCAATTTCCATCTCACTCTGCAGATCCGGGTACCCCATGCTCATGCAGGTCATGAACCGGTCCAGCTGTGATTCCGGAAGAAGCTGCGTTCCCGCACTGCCTTTGGGATTCTGCGTTGCAATGACAACAAACGGCTGCGGCACTTTTCGGCTCACACCATCCACCGTTACTTTGCCCTCCTCCATCACCTCAAGAAGCGCGGACTGTGTCTTTGGCGAAGTCCGGTTGATCTCATCAGCAAGAAACAGATTACACATGATCGTTCCCGGATGGTACACAAACTGTCCCGTCTCTTTCTGGTACATGTTAAATCCTACAATATCTGCCGGAAGCACGTCCGGTGTAAACTGTACACGGTGATCCAAAAGTCCCATGACGCGCGAAAAGGCGATGGCAAGTGTTGTCTTTCCCACACCCGGCACATCCTCAATCAGAATATGCCCTCCCGCAAGAATTGTAGCAAAAGCTTTGGTAATACAGGCATCCTTCCCCGCAATCGCGCGTTTGACCTCTGCCAGAACCGCGGCTGCATACTCATATACTTTCTCCATATTTCCCCCTATAGTTTCTTTCTATAATTGTTTGCATTTTATATAATAAAAAAACCCCCAACGAATCACATTGTTCGTCAAGAGTTCTTTTCGCTTATATGATTAAATCAAAATCAAAAAGGCTTTTAGTGCGCGATCAGGGGTTCGAACCCTGGACACCCTGATTAAGAGTCAGGTGCTCTGCCAGCTGAGCTAATCGCGCATTTTTAAGTTGTTTGTTTTGTGTCTTTCCTTAAGACAAGAGTTATTATATAATAGGAGTATTAAAAAAGCAAGCACTTTTTTTATTTTTTTTAAATTTTTTTAAAAGCATATTTGAAAGGAACAATTTAACATGAAAGTAGAAGAAAGATTACTAAAATATGTCAGCTATTGGACAACCTCCGATGAATCCTGCAGTGACATTCCAAGCAGTGAGCGTGAGTTCACGCTTGCAAAAGCCTTAAAGCAGGAACTGGAAACTCTCGGTCTTACCAATATACTCCTCACCGATCACTGCTATGTATATGCCAAGCTTCCTGCCACACCGGGCATGGAAAACTGTAAATCCATCGGCTTTATCGCTCATATGGATACTGCCCCGGATTTTTCCGGAAAAGATGTCAAACCTCAGATCATTCCCGACTATGATGGCGGGGATATCTTATTAAAAGGAAGTCAGGATGTCTTAAAGGTAAGTGATTTTCCATCCCTTGCCTCTTTAAAAGGAAGAACCCTGATCACTACAGACGGTACCACACTTCTGGGCGCTGATGACAAGGCAGGTGTTGCCGAAATCATGACAGCCGTGGAAGAACTGATTGCAGAAGGTACACCACACGGGGATGTCTGGATCGGGTTTACGCCGGACGAAGAAGTCGGTGCAGGTGCGGATCTGTTTGACCTTGCTATCTTTCAGGCAGATTATGCATACACGGTGGACGGCGATTACGAAGGCGAAGTGGCTTACGAAAATTTTAATGCCGCAAGTGCCATCTTTCATATTAAAGGTGTAAATGTTCATCCGGGCGAAGCAAAAGACATTATGGTCAATGCGGCACTGGTGGGATGTGAAATTGTTTCCCGGCTTCCGGAAGCGGAAACGCCGGCACACACCAGCGGCCGGGAAGGATTCTATCATCTGACCGATATGTCCGGAGATGTGGCTTCCGCCACCCTTTCCTTTATCATTCGTGACCATGATAAAACCACATTTAAGAAACGTCTGCAGAATCTGCGTGACCTTGCACAATCCATGAATCAGAAATATGGACCGGAAACCGTCACGCTCGACATCGAACATTCGTATGAGAATATGCTCTCTGTCATTGAAGATAAAATGGAAATCGTGGATCTGGCAAAACAGGCAATTGCCTCCGAAGGTCTGACACCGCTCTCCCGTCCGATCCGTGGCGGTACAGATGGCGCAAGACTGTCCTTTATGGGATTGCCGTGCCCGAATCTCGGCACTGGTGGCTATGGTTTTCACGGACCATACGAACACATCTCTGTGGAAGGCATGCAGACAGCTGTCCGCATTTTAAAACATATTGCCACCCATCCCATTCGCAAATAAATGAATCTGCAAAAAACCGTCCGCAGTCTGATGAATCTCAGATTTCGGACGGTTTTGTTATTATTTATGAAGTTTTAGTTTCCCTGCATATTTGCGGATTTTGCCAGTGCAGGTTTCTGAAACATCCGAAACAGACCAATCTGTTCCAGCGCCTTCGTAATAGCGAAAAAGATCACCGAATCTATCGGCCACATAATCAGATTCTTCAGTGCACGCGCCGGAAGAATCACCATAAATGCCTGTCCATATAACACGGTCAGACAAAGCGTTGTCAGAATCACATTACAGATCAGCATAACTACAAATTTCGCTGCCAATACGCGCCATATGGTAAGCTTTTTCTTGTAAAAAAAGCAGCCATACAGGATTCCTGCCAAAATGACAACCAGTGTCAACTGCGGGCAAAATGGTCCGGTCGGTTTCATCATATACTTGATGATATCCAACGCACCATGAAAGATTCCTCCAACTACCGGTCCAAACAGATAATCAATGATACCATTTGGAATACCAGAAAAGCCGATACGGATAAACTGTCCATATTCAATGGAGAAAAATCCTAGAATCACAGCAACTGCGGCAAGCATTGCCATGGTAGTGATGGTTCTTACCGCTTTTAATTCACGGAAAGAATCGGTGAACAAAGTAACGAATTTTTTCATAAAAAAATTACCTCCTTTGCAGACCTCACCGTACTACAACTGGAGATAATATTATCTTCGGATGCAGCGGGATGCGACTCATGTACCGCAAGATTCTCTTTTCGTCCGGGTGACAACTCCCTGTTCATCCGGCACTTAACGCACATGTGTCTACTCTGCTTTAAACTATTAAATTGCAACGACCTAAGTATAACACAATGGAAAAAAAATGCAACTATTTTTTTTCATTGTATGGCATTTTTATAGCAAAACGCCATCTGTCACACGTTTTTACGTGGAACAGATGGCGTCCGTTGCCTGTTATTTTATTCTTTTCAGGTTCCCATACTTGCAAACAGGGCAGCTATCTCATCCGGGCTTAATGCCTTATTGGGATCTGCCGGTTCTTCCGGCTGAAGAGGTGCTTCTTTTACTGCTTCCGGCTCTTCAATCGGCTCGGGAATATCCTCCGGTTCCACCGTTTCTTCGACAGGTTCCCCGGCTTTATCCGCATTGTCGTCATTGCCCATATTTGCAAACAGGGCAGCTATTTCATCCGGGCTCATGGCGCGGTTTGGATCGGACAGATCCGGCATCGGCGAAAGTTCTTCCTCCGGCAGGTTCTCATCATTCGCTTCCTCAACAATCGCATCCTCCGGAATCGGGTCCGGTTCTACCAGTTCTTCTGCTTCCTCAATGGATTCTTCCGGGTCCGGCGGGATAATCTCATCCGCTGCCATGACCGGAGGCTCTTCCTCCGGCTCAAAACTCTCTTCTTCCGGTATATCCGGCAGAATCTCCGGGTCCGGCTCCATACTTTCTTCCGGCTCCGGTGAAATCTCCGGCTCCGGTTCCATACTTTCTTCCGGCTCCGGTGAGATCTCAGGCTCCGGCTCCATACTTTCTTCCAGATCCGGCGAAATCTCAGGCTCCGGCTCCATACTTTCTTCCGGCTCTGGTGAGATCTCCGGCTCTACCGGTGTTTCTTCCACATGATTCTGCGGTGCCGGCTGTGGCTCTACAGGTGTTGCCACAGGTACAGAAACCTGCGGCTGGGAAACAACCACTTTCTGACTGTTCATAATGGTCTGATTCAGGCGCAGTTCCATATCTTTCATTGCAATAATGATTTCCTGCAGCTTTGCGGCTATCTCTTTATCCTGTGAATGTTCCTGTTCTTTTCCATCCTTCTGCACCGAAGAAATTTCATCCTTACAGACTGAAAGAATCTCGTCCTTATAAGCACCCGCAACTGTACCGAACCCATCCATTCCTTTCTGGAACGTATCAAACCGGTCGATCAGCTGTTCGTATGAATTCATCAATGCATCGGTATTCTCATGGGACCGCTTGATAATTACTTTCGCTATTCCCTTCTGTGCATTGACAATTTCCTCTGTCGGAATCTTAGATGCCTCTTCCATATATGCAAGCTTCACCGATATTTCCTCAAAATATTTTTTCAGCATGAGATATGATGCCTTTTCCGACTTGAAAATACTCTCATACTGTTCCTCTCTCCGGGCATATTTTGTCTCATATACTGAAATCACGCCTCTGATTGCAACATACAGGCATATCAGATCTGCTGCTGCCAAAACAACCAGAACAATAAACATCTTCGGGAAATTGACTATGGCATACAACTCTGCCATAAAAATAAACGCAAACAAAAGTATCCCGAAAATCATCTGCATCCTTGCTTTCGAATCTTTATTCTTCATATGATACCGCTCCTTCCATGAGCCCGCTATTCTAACCACTATGCAAAATAAGCTCTAGTATGTTATATTTTACCATATTGTGTCGATTCTCACAAGGTTTGTTGTTTATTTCTGCCTTCTATAATACGTCATTTACAATCTGCTCTGCTGTCAGATGATTCTCTTTTAATACCTCATTTACATCATACCGGTCAAGGAATTCTTTTTTCAATCCGTAATTATAGACTTTCATATCACTGCTTCCATAAAATCTTGCGATTTTTTCTCCGAAACCACCATTCAGGATGCCATCTTCCAGTGTAACTACCGTGTCATGGTCTGCCTTCAGCTTCTCCAGCAGTCCTTCATCCAGTCCGGTAATATAATACGGGTTGATTACCGTTGCATGAATACCTTTTTTCTCCAGCATTTCTGCGGTCTGCAGTGCCAGGAAATAAAATGTTCCGAGTCCGATCAGTGCAATTTTGCTTCCCTTTTCCGTTACCTCATAGGTGTTGAGCTGACTCCAGTCTTTTTTGACTTCTCTGCCATCCGAAATCATGTCTCCGCCCGGAAGTTTGATCGCAACCGGCATTTCCTTCTGCTCCACACTCCAGTCAAGCATTGACAGATATTCTTCCTTTGTTGTCGGTGCCAGATAAACCAGTCCCGGAATATTGGAAAGCATCGGAATATCCTGCAGTCCCAGATGGGTAACATCCGTCATGCCAAATACCGATCCCGTATACACAACAATCGTTGCCGGATTCCCGTCAATACACAGATCCTGTGAAATCTGGTCATACGTCCTCTGGATAAAGCTGGAATACACACCATATACCGGCTTTCCGCCACCTTTGGCAATTCCGGAAGCAAGTGCTACCGCTGTCTCCTCCGCGATTCCCACATCTACAAACTGCCGGCCGGCCTGTTTCCTTTTCTCCTGCGTAAATCCGAGAATCGTCGGGGTTCCGGATGTAATTGCAACAACTGTCGGATCCTGTTTCATCTTTTCGATCAGATATTCACAGGTCACCGAAGAATAATCTTCCACTTCCGGAAAATGGGATTTTCCAGTCTCAATATCAAACGGAAGATGCCAGTGCCATTCTTCCTTATGTTCTTCTGCCGGTTTATAACCTTTTCCCTTTAATGTATTAATGTGGACAACAACCGGTTTCTTACTGTCTTTTACCTGTTTGAAAGCCCCGATCAGTTCCCTTAAGTCATTTCCATGATCCACATAGACATAATCAAGTCCCATGGCTTTAAATAAATTGCACTCTGCCTGTCCGTTTGTCTCGCGGAGTAATTTCAGATTTGAATAAAGTCCTCCATGGTTTTCTGCAATTGACATATCATTGTCATTTACTACAATGATCATGTTGCTGTCTAATTCTGCTGCAAAATCCATTCCTTCTAAGGCTTCTCCTCCGCTTAAAGAACCGTCTCCGATAATTGCGATCACATTTGCACTTTCCCCACGAAGATCCCTTGCCTTTGCCAGACCGCATGCCAGACTGACGGATGTAGAGGTATGTCCGATCGTAAAATGGTCATGTTCACTTTCCTGCGGACAGCTGTATCCCGTCACGTCATCGTAATGTTCTTCATATAAATAGGCATCTTTTCGACCGGTCAGCATCTTGTGCGGATAGGTCTGATGGGAAACATCAAATACCATTTTGTCCTTTGGGGACTCAAAAACATAATGCAGTGCAATGATTGCCTCTACCATGCCAAAATTCGGGCCAAAATGCCCGCCGTGAATACTTGCCCTCTTTAATAATGCATGACGCATTTCTTCTGCGAGAGCTGTCATCTCTTCTATATTCAATTTCTTCACATCTTCCGGTCCGTTAATCTTTTCGATATACATATAATAAATTCTCCTTCCGATTTTATCTATCATAATATACCATTTAAAGTTAACTTTAAGTCAAGTATTTTTTATTTAATTTTCAACTTTTTGCTTCAAACCCTCAATTGCCTGAGCCACTATACCTGCGTTCTTAAAAAGATGTAAATATTGTAATGATAAAATGGGCAAAAGGTATCATTTCCCACTGAAATGCAATTTTTATGTCATTTGCATTTCTTGCGATCCGCTTGTTGTTCCGATATAATTATGCTATGATTGTGCTTTGATTGGAGGAAACCATTTTGAGCGAATATTATAAGTTTTTTCAAAATAAAAAATGTGAATATTTTCCATGCCATAAAGGAATCCCGGAGGAGGACTTTAACTGTCTGTTTTGTTATTGTCCCCTCTATCCACTTGGGAAATCCTGTGGTGGAAACTGTGAATATTTAAAAAATGGTATCAAATCCTGCATAAACTGTGGCTTTCCCCATCACCGAAAGAACTATGATAAGGTCACGGGCCGCTTTCAGGAAATTGCAGCCGTTATGGCAGCTTCCGATAAGGAGGATGTATCCCATGAAATGTAAACTTACTCCCGGATTATCCTCCGGTGACTGGAACGAATTTTGCAGCCGTTTCCATTTCCCTCCGGATGACCTGCCTCATATTCAGGCAATTTATACGGCACTTCTTCCCCTGGTTGAATCCTATGCGTATTACTCTCTGGATCAGGATTTAGACGGGGTTTCTCTGCCTCACTATGCCTATGGGTTTGTGACGCTTGGAAACGGAGTGGATGAACTGTCGGAATTATATCTGAACCATGAACAGATCCAGGAGGCTTACATTGTGGACTGCATCAGCCTGATGCTTTTGTCAAAGGCTTATGAAGAGTTTGCACATGTGGTAGAACGTCAGAGCCGCCTGTATCTTGCAGAATTATCTTTTCTGGGAGATACCTATTCCCTTGACCTGCTCCCACAGATTTATGGGCGGCTTGCCCCGGATGGCATCCAGCTTACCGAGGGGCAGATGCTCCGGCCGCTTAAGACAGCAACGCTGATCCTGCATCTGGATACAACAACACACGCCAATCTCAAGCAATTGTGTAATACGTGCGCAACCTGCCGGAATTTTTCCTGCCCGTCGAGAAAGGTCACGGCTCCGCATTTGCCGCATACTTATGGGGCCATGCAGATATTCCATACAAAATAATTATTTTTCAATTGATAAGTCAGCATTTTACCGTGCTTTTTTCAAAAGTTCTTCCGCTGTAATACCAAACAATTTCTTAGTTGCTCCACCCACCCGACACGGACAATCTCTGCTCTACACCTTGTGCTTCCAATATAAATGAAACCGATATGGTGAACTGATTAAAATGCTTCTGTTTTTTATAACTGATGATTGAAGAAATATAAACAAAAGCAAGGGGGTTGAGAGTAACCTCGAATCTGAAAACCTTATCTTTACAAGTTTGAGGTTTCGAATGATTATTAAGATAAAAAGATGTAAATAACATAATATTAGCAGTTGACTTTAACATTATTAAATGATAATATCAACAATATTAAAGAAAGGGGTTGGTAATGAGACGAAAAGCGCAAGAATGGATATACAATTTAAGTGATGAAGATATCACATTTATAAAAAATTTTGTTATGTCATCTGGCTCTTTAAAAGAGGTTGCAAAATTGTATCATATAACATATCCTACCGTGCGATTGAGACTTGATCGACTTATACAAAAAATGCAAATGAATGATCAAATAGAAAATGACGCTTATATTTCATTAATTAAAAAAATGGTAATAGATGATCAACTTGATTTTGACACAGCAAAAATATTGATAAAAAAATACAGAGAGCAAAAAGGAGAATAAATGAAATTTTCTACAATTTTATTCATCGTAATAATAATGGCATTAACCATTATTTGTGTACGTTTTTTAGAATCATATTTAAATAAAAAAAGAAGAACAACTACCGTATCATTAACACCAATTATTTTTCTTGTTCTTTCAATCGTATTAATTATAGTGTATCTGAATTTTGAACCAGAAAGTTTTGAACGCGTTGAGAAGCAGGGGTTATTGACACTCTCATATAGTTTCGTTTCCGAAAATCAGATGTCTATAAAGGATAAGATACATAATTGTATCATTATCTTTATACTTACAAATATTCCTGTCTCTTATACACATCTCCGAGCCCACGAGACTGCAGCTATCTCG
>ENA-OYYR01001234-OYYR01001234.1-human-gut-metagenome-genome-assembly--contig:-NODE-1234-length-10324-cov-4.846821_pt1 | contig 10324 bp, 7 predicted proteins | sample MGYA00244066_ERZ653454 | MGnify/ENA primary metagenome ERZ653454 (study PRJEB26926, sample SAMN06165163) | human gut metagenome | biome: ENVO:00009003; feature: ENVO:2100002; material: ENVO:00002003...
GGAGGTCTCGGCAGAGGCAGATGATTATTATTTGATGCTTCAGAAAGAGTTCCGCTACCTGCAACACAAGTTCGAGCTGCCAGCTCCCATGTCTGTTGAGCAGTGGCGGTTTCTGCGTCTTCGTCCCGATAACTTTCCACATGTACGCCTCGCCCAGCTTGCCTGTCTGTATCACAAGGAGCAGTCGCTCTTCTCGCGTGTTATGGAGGCGGAAACGCTGGAAGCGGTGAAGAAGATACTGACAGCCAGGACTTCCGCGTATTGGGAGGAGCACTTCAACTTCAGAAAGGTTTCACCCCGGAGGGAAAAGCGGGTAGGGGATGGCGCCTTGAATCTGATTGCCATCAATACGGTCATCCCGTTTCTTTATGCTTATGGCCTGCACAAGGCCGATGACGTTTTGTGTGACCGTGCCACCCGTTTCCTTGAATCCTTGAAGGCCGAAAACAATCACGTAACCCGACTTTGGGATGGTGCCGGTTTGCCGGTATCTACCGCTGCCGATTCGCAGGCTCTGCTTCAACTTCAAAAGGAATATTGTGACAAGAAAGACTGCTTGCGTTGCCGGTTTGGTTACGAGTATCTGAAACATAGATGATAATAATTATCGCCCCATAGCCTTAGCATTTTATTACTTTTATATTATCTTTGCGCATTGAAAAATAATCCGAGTATATGAAGGCTATCCGCTTTGTTTTTTGTCTGTTTGCGGCACTCATGCTGACGACTCTCAATGGTCTGGCTGCCGAAGAGGAGGATTTCAAGACATTTCTCCAGAAATTCACGTCCAGTGCTTCATTCCAGTATTCCCGAATCAAGTTTCCTTTGAAGTCTCCCATCGCCCTCTTGAAGGATGACGGTGAGACGGAACAGACTTTTCCCTTCACCCGCGAGAAGTGGGCATTGCTAGACGAAGAAACGCTGAAGGAAGGACGTACTACCGAAGAGGAGGGAGGTACCTATATTTCTCACTTCACTGTCAATGAGCCTGCCCATAAAGAGTTCGAAGCAGGCTATGATGAATCAGAACCTTCCCTTCGTGTGGTCTTTGAACTGACGGATGGCAAGTGGTATGTCACCGACTGCTATAACGACTGGTACAACTTCGATCTCCCTATCAATGAACTGGAAGAAACTATTCAGGCGGTACAAGAGGAAAACAAGGCTTTCGAAGAACTTCATCCCTGATGAAGTAGGGGCAGAAATCCGCCTCAATCATTATTTTATCCTTCTTCTGTACGATTTATGCCCCTCTTTTTCCAAAAAGAGGGGTTTCTTTGTACCGTACTAATACATTGAAATATGCGGTTACAACTTCTTTTGATGCAACTTCTCTTATGTGTCCTCCCCGGTATGGAGATGGGCGCTTCCTGCCGGCTTACCGCCTGGGTCGTGGAGGATTCTTCCGGAAAAGTGGAAATTACATGTATCGGCGATACGATGGATATTGTATCTCCGGACGGGCTGTCCCTTTGGTATAAGGAACGGTTGACGGGAAACTATGAGATTACCTACCGGGTACAAGTGGTGGTTGAGAATGGTAGCTACGACCGTCTCAGCGACTTGAATTGTTTTTGGGGGGCCGATGACCCCCGGCATCCGGATGACTTCTTTGCCCGCAGTGCATGGCGCAACGGCGAGTTCAAGAATTACAATACGCTGGACCTTTACTATGTGGGCTACGGCGGTAATGATAATGGAACTACGCGTTTCCGTGAATACCATGGAGAGTATTATGGAGTGGACGATGCAAAGATTAAACCCATCTTGAAAGAGTATACCGATGCCGCCCACCTTTTGAAGCCCAACCATTGGTATGAAGTTAAAATCCGTGTGGAGAATGGAGCCACCACTTATGCCATGGATGGTGAAGAGCTTTTCAGCTTACCGGTTGCCGATGGCAAAGGAGACGGCTATTTCGCCTTACGGTTGTGGCAGAACCACGTACGTTTTGCAGATTTCCAAGTAGCAAATATCGATAACCTTAAATAAACAGACATGATGCAATTCAGTAAATGGAAAATAGGAGCGGTAGCGCTCGTTTGCATGTTGCTGCCGGGCAGTGTACATGCACAAATCGTGAAGAATGAGCGCTTGCTTTCTTTTGAGGAGAAGCAGGTTCCGGCGTTTGTCACTACGGCAGCTGGTTCGCAGTTGGGCATTAGCGACGAACATTATAGGGATGGCGACCACAGTTTGAGCTGGACTTTCGAGCCGGGTGCCGCACTGTCTATCAAAAAAGACTTGAAGTTTGAGAAGAAAGACCCGACGGGGGAAAGACACCTATCTTTCGGCTTTCATCGTATGGGTGTACAATGAGCAGGCCCAGGACAAGCAGATTCGGTTCGAGTTCCTGAAGGATGGCAAGGTATGCACCTCTTTTCCTTTTGGCATCAACTTCACCGGTTGGCGCGGAGCATGGGTATGTTATGAACGCGATATGCAAGGCACCCCGGAAGAAGGGATGGACGAAATCCGCATTGTAGCCCCCGACGTGAAAGGGAAACTCTTTTTCGACCATCTGATTACTGCCAGCAAGGTAGATGCCCGCCAGCAGACTGCCGACTTGCAGGTACCGTTTGTAAATAAGGGAACCACCAACCACTGGCTGGTTATCTACGAACACTCCTTGTGGAAACCGGACATCCCTCTGACAGACGTGACCGAGGCGCAGAAGCAGGATATACGGGTTATGGAGAAGCGTTTCCGCGGCATGCTCTACACACCTTCCGCGCTTTCGGACAAGGAGATGCAGTCCATCCGTGAGAAGTATGATTTTTATCGGATTACCTACAAGAACGGCAAGGTAGCAGGACGTCCTATCTATTTCGTACGTCACTCCGAGGCATACGAACGTATGGTACCCGATTGGGACAAAGATATGTTCTCCAGACTGGGGATAGAGATAAGCGACTATTTCAACCTGATGAAACGCGTCGCCATCGCCTACAACAATGCGGAGGATGCGGCGCTGAAACACGAGTTGAAGCAGAAATTCATCGCCATGTACGATAACGCCACCGACCAGGGTATTGCCTACGGCAGTTGCTGGGGGAATATCCACCATTACGGATATAGTATGCGCGGTCTGTTTGTGGCTTATTTCTTGATGAAGGACGTGTTGCGTGAGGCAGGTAAGCTGGAAGAGGCGGTACGTACGCTCAACTGGTATGCCATCACCAATGAGGTATATCCCGAACCTGCCGTCAACGGTATTGATATAGATACGTTCAACACCAAGTTGCAAGGCCGCATAGCCAGCATTCTGATTATGGAGGATACACCGGAGAAACTGCAATACCTGCGTTCCTTCTCCCGTTGGCTGGACAAAGGCTGCCTTCCTGCGCCGGGACTGGCCGGTTCTTTCAAGCCGGACGGTGCTTGCTTCCATCATTGCAACAATTATCCTGCCTATGCAGTGGGCGGTCTGGACGGTGCCACTAATATGATTTACTTGCTGAGTGGTACCGAGTTCCGTCTGTCCGAGCAGGCACACGAGACGGTGAAGAAAGTGCTTCTCACCATGCGTTTCTATTGCAATCTGAAGCAATGGTCTCTCTCCATGTCCGGACGCCATCCCAACGGGGGAGGAAGCCTGATACCTATCCAATATGCCACGATGGCCATTGCCGGTACGCCGGATGGCAAGCTGAAATATGACCCCGAAATGGCGGCTGCCTATCTGCGCCTGGTTGCCTATACAGAAGCTCCGGACAAGAATGCGCCCGACTATCTGCCGAAGGCTTCTACCTGCCACGAATTGGAGATGAAGAAGTTGCTCGAAGCCCAGGGCTTCCGTCCGGAACCCGACCCGCAAGGCAATCTGGCTTTGGGTTACGGTTGTGTATCCGTACAGCGTCGCAGCAACTGGGCTGCCGTAGTACGCGGACATTCCCGTTACCTCTGGGCTGCCGAGCACTATCTCCCCGCCAACTTCTATGGCCGTTATCTGGCACATGGCAGCATGCAGATTCTTACCGGAAAACCCGATGAAATGGTTACTTTTGCCACCAGTGGCTGGCAGGAGGCCGGTTTCGACTGGAATCGTATTCCGGGTGTCACGAGCATTCATTTGCCTTTCGACCAGCTGCGTGCCCGGGTATTGAATGTCGATACCTTCTCCGGCATGGAGGAGATGCTCTATTCCGACGAGGCTTTTGCCGGCGGTTTGTCCCAAGCACATCTGAACGGTAACTTCGGTATGGTGCTGCATGAACATGATAAGTATAACGGTTCTCACCGTGCCCGCAAGTCGTTCCATTTCTTCGACGGCACCATTGTATGCCTCGGTACGGACATCGAAAACCTAAATACCGAATATCCAACGGAAACCACCGTGTTCCAGCTTGCCGCCACCACTCCCGAAACCCGCCGGTACTGGGAGTCCTATCAGAGTGATGGACAGACTTATATAGACCCCAACGGCGTAGGTTATTACATTTCCAAAGCTTCCCGTCCTACTGCCCGATATGAGAAGAACTTCCCGCAAGTGACCGTAGGCGAGCGTAGCACCAAGCCTACTTCCGGCGACTGGGTGTCCTTGACATTGCAACATGGCAAAGCCCCGAAAGGCGCTTCCTACGAATATGCAGTGCTGCCCCACACGGATGCCGCCGCTTTGAAGGCATTCGCCAAGAAACCCACTTACAAGATTCTCCGGCAAGACCGCAACGCCCACATTGTGCGTTCTCCGGCAGACGGTCTTACTTCTTACGTCTTGTTTGAGACTCCGCAGGCTCTGCCCGACGGTGGATTGTTGCAGAAAGCCGATACATCGTGCCTTGTCATGATACGCGAATATAAGGACAAGCTTCTGCTGACTGTTTCCCAGCCCGACTTGGCCTTGTATCGTGGTCCGAGTGACGAGGCTTTCGATAAAGACGGAAAACGTATTGAGCGCAGTATCTATTCACGCCCGTGGACTGACAATGAGAGTCAGGAGATTCCCGTAACCGTTACTTTGAAGGGACAGTGGAAGGTTGCCGAGACGCCCTATTGCAAGGTGTTGTCGGCAGACAAGAATCAGACTGTGCTGCGCTTTACTTGCCGGGATGCTGCAAGCTTAGAGGTAGAGCTAAAGAGGTAGGGAGAGTATAGGTTAGACATTGATACTGAATACCCACAACACCCGGATGTTTTACCCCATAACATCCGGGTGTTGTGCTATAAAACATGGGGATGTTTTGGGGTAATACATCCCCATGTTTTGGGTGAATACATCCGGGTGTTGTGGGTATTCGGTATAGGAGTCTTAGCCTTTCTCTCCTATAGAGAAAGATACTGGAAACGGTTGTTTAATATGTTCCGAGCAGATTGCTTACTGCTGACTGATAGTTTGCCAGTTTGCTGGTCTTATGAATGGTCTTTCTCGCTTTGCGGTCTCCGTCCGGCAATAGGTACTCCCAGAAACTTTTCATTTTCATTAATAGCTGTGCCTCACCGCCTTGCAGTAGCTCTTGATAGGCGTTGAAGACCTCGGTGTGTAGTTGTCCCACTTTTTTCGCCATTTCATCGGAAGAAATCGGGGTTCCTTGCTTGTATTCCAGCGCCAGGGCAGGATTGGCGAGTAGCCCGCGGCCGATGACGATACCTGCCAATCGGGGGAACCGTGTGGTGATAGAACGGATATCATTCGCGGTATGCAGGTCTCCGTTGTAGAACAGAGGGTGGGTGCACTCTTTGTAGAAAGCTTCAAATCCCTCCAGGTCTACCTCTCCTTTGTATTGCTGCTTGCCCAGACGCGGGTGCAGGATGATGTGTGCGAGGGGGAGTTCGTTGAACAGCGGTAGCAGGGCAAGACACTCCTCTGCCTGCTCCCAGCCCAGACGCAGCTTCACGGAGAAACGGATGTCGGGATGTCGGTCGATGGCTTCGGAGAGCAGCGCCTTCACTTCTTCGGGATAGGGCAGCATGCCGGAGCCATTGTGGCGCCGGGCCAGCATCGGAAAAGGACAACCCAAATTGATGTCCGTTTCCCGGTATCCTTTTTCGATGAAAAGGGACATTATGTGCTCCAGCTTGTCCGCATCCGGAGCAATGAGCTGGGGGATGAGGTGCAGGTCCGGGTTGTTGTCCGGCTCAATGTCACGGGCATCTTTCCGCCGGATTTCTCCGTGCTCCATGCGTACGAAAGGAGAGTAATAGGTCTCTATGCCGCCGAATATGCGTGCATGCGCCCGCCGGTAGACGGCATCGGTATAGCCTTGCAGCGGGGCGAAGTGGATGGGTAATATGTTCTCGTTCATGGCTGCAAAGATACACATTTTTACTTCCGATCTTTGATGGGAATCACCATATTCCAAGAACGGGATGCATTTTCGAATCCTCCGGGCCCGTCCATCGTGGCAAAGAAGATGTAGGCAGGCTTTCCGTCCTCGAAGAGGATGAAGGGGCGTTCCAGTTGCCCTTGCTTCTCCACGCTGCCGTCTTCCCATTCCACGGTGAGCGAGTAGGCTTTCGGGTCTTTATCTACAGTCCATTGGATGCCGTCTTTGGAATGTGCCATGACGCCTCCGCCCCGTTCGCCAGTAAACTTGGCTACATGGTCTTTGAAGATGGCATGATAACCGTTTGCATCTTTCCAGAGGAAAGGGTCTTCCGCTTCGCCCTGACCGTCTACTTCAAAGATGGGACAGTCATTGTTCAGCACTCGATAAGGGCCTTCTATGGTAGGAGCATAAGCCATTCCGAGGCTCATGGCCGAGTGCAGGTAACCGTTCGTGTAATGTCGCCCCTTGAATATCATCATCACCGAACCGTCTTCTTGAATGATAGGCGAGGGATTTGAGGTCAGAAAACTGTAGAAAGTATTGGGCTTGGTCTTCAAGATGGGCTCGTCCAAGCGTTTCCACGGACCGTAGGGCGAGTCGGCAACGGCCAGTCCCACGCGTTTGTTGGCGCGGGCAACGGTACACCAGGGGCTTTTCAGGGTGAGTTGTTCGTAAGTAGGGTCGGCAAAGGGGTGGGTGGAACCCATATAGATAAGGTAGTATTTCCCGTTCTGCCTCAAAATGCGTGGATTGTGTGTGGAGCGTCCGTCCCAGTATTGCGCGCCACGGGCAGGGAGGGCCACTTCGCTGAACCGGTAAGGTCCTTGCGGTACCTCGGATACGGCATGTACAATCTCCGAGGCTACCATCCATCCCGGATGGAACGGCAAGCTCTTGGGAAAGCGGGAAACGAACATATGGTACTTGCCGTCATCTCCTTTCACTACCGAACTTCCCCAGGCCCAATAGCCTTCGCACTCGAAAGCTGGTGTACGTGGAGCTTTGTCCAAGTGATGAAACAGTGGGTTTTCCGACTTCTGTTTCAGTTCTACCAGATTGTCCAGCTTCTGGGCAGAAGACGTTATAGCTATGAAAGCGGCAAAGAGAAAAAGCAGATGATGTCTTTTCATGGGGAGTGTTGTTAATAAGGTTATTATGATGAAACAAAGATAGCCAATCTTTTTATGCCTGCTGCCGCACTCAGCCAGTTCCGTACGAAAACTGCATCTGTTTTGTATGATTGCCGTCATTTCTTCCCTCTGCCTTTCATTATATTTGCTGAAAATATAATCGGACATTATACAATAACCAATACGATTCTAATATGCAGAGAAACCTTATTCTGACCATTCTCGGCCTTTGCTTGGCCGCAACCGCTTTTCCGCAGGAGAAGGAAACGCAGTTTGCTTTCAATAATTATCACCGTTACTACAACGAAGCCCGGCAGCGGGGGGATGCAGAGAAGGAGAAGTCCATCGAGGCTTTCCGCGCTTCCTTTGCGCAGCATCCTTACCGTTATCATTCCCTGGACACCCGGTTGAGTGCGCAGGAGTGTCTGGCACAACTCACTGCCGACGGTATCTTTTCTGGTTTAAGGGAGCAGGAAGAGCAATTCCGCAAAGAGAATGCCTTTCAGAAGCCTTACTCCAACCCGCAGGCCGAAATAGGCTTGTTCGTGGCGGATGCCTTCAACCGTATCTGGAAAGTAGCGGATGCCTATCGTAAAGGTGAACTGACAGAAGAGCAGGCCTTGTCCGGTAAAGTGCTGAAGGCAATCTTGCATTACGGCGGTATCGAGGCAGGACGCCCCAATGACGGTCCCCGTTTCCATGCATCTTGCTTTGCCATACCTACGGCAGCGGTCAATACTTATTTCTGCTATCTGAAACAGATGGACGATGCTGAAGGTGGGAAAGGCGGCACATTGCTGCAAGAGGCGTGCGATATGTTGAAAACCATTGCCTTACAAGCTTGGACCCAACCTCTCCGCCACGACGAAACCGATGAGAATGTAGTTTCCATTTCCCGTTTCCGCAACCATGTGTGGTGGGTGGGCGGCAATGCATTGGCCTATCGTTCCCTATTGCCCGTGGCCGCCATGTACCGTTCCATTCCTATGATAGACTTGCTGGCGGAAGTTTGCCAGCGCGGTATCAGTATGACCTCCCAAACTACGTATTCCGATGCTTTCTGGACTGAGGGATTCACTGCCGACGGGGCAGGTTGGGGACATGGAAAGCAATGCCTGATTTGGGGCTATCCCATTGACGGGACTTCCAATGCACTTAAAATGCTGAATATGCTGAAAGGCTCTCCCTGGGCCAAGAATCTGGGCCGGGATAATGTGCAGGCACTTCTTAATTTCCTGCGTGGTGGTGCCTGGTATTATTATAAGGGATATCGCCTTCCTTGCCTGGACCGTGGCTCGTATGTATATAATCCCACAGAGCTTTCCATCCCTTATGCCGGAATGCTGGATAACCTTATCGGCAACTGGATGGACTCTTTCACCCCCGAAGAGCAGCGGGAACTGTTGCAATTGCAGCAAGAGGTGAAGAAGAATCGCATCACGATGGAGACGTATGCTCCGGGCGTCTATTCCGGTACCCGTTGGTTCTTCAACAACGACGACTTGATAAAGAAGACCCCCGACTATCATATCACGATTAATATGGCCTCTGTCCGTTGTGACGGACTGGAGAGTGCCGCCAGTTTTGCTGATGCCTACAATTTCTATCCGACGGATGGAATGACGTTGTTCCAGCGCAGCGGCGATGAGTATTTCCGGATTATGGGCGGTTGGGATGTCACCGCTTCCCCGGGTGTGACTGCACGCGAAGGCATGGACAAACTGGTTCCCGTAGAGAATTGGCGTGGTTATTGCAGCAGGAGTAATTTTGCTGCCGGTGCTACGGATGGCGGGAGTAATGCCGTTGCAGGATATATCTTCGAAAAGATGAACGCTTCTGCGAAAGAGGGTGTGAACGACAAGGGGAACAGTGAGGGTTTGAACGAGGTTCTTTATGGCTTCAAGGCATATAAGTCTTATTTCATTCTGGGAGATTACATGGTAGCTTTGGGTGCGGGCGTAACCAATAAGCGTCCTGAACTGGATGGGGAGATTCGCACCACCATCGACCAGACGGCTTGGACGGATGAAGTTTTCTCGATGAAAAGGGGAAAAATGGAGCTTGTCGCTTCCGGTACTCACTCGCTTTTGTCGGCAGATGGTACTCCCCTCTGGCTGGTGCAGAAAGGTAAGTTTGCCTATCGGATACTTCCTGAGTATACCCGTGAAGCATTTGTTACTTGCGAGACTCGTCCCACAGATTGGGTGAAGCGGAACAAGGTGAATGAAAAGAAACAAGGCTTGCCCTCAGAAGCCAGAATCCTCCGTCTGTGGGCAAATCATGGACAGCGTCCGGTTGATGATACCTATGGCTATGTGGTTTATGCAGGCCGGCAGATACCGTCGGATGAACTGCCGTTCCGGGTATTGCAGAACGATACCTTGGTGCAGGCGGTCTGCTCTATGGATGGAAAGGTGGTGGAAGCTGTCTTGTATCCCGGCAATAAAGGTTTGCAGGCAGAAGGTTTGTCTCTTTCCGCTTCTGCCCCGTGTGCGGTGCTGATAAGGGAAGAAGCAGGGGAGATTGTGGTTTCTGTCACCGATGCTTGCATGAATGCGGCTCTGAAAGGGATTCGGATTGTTCTCAATGGAAGGGAAATCAAAGTACCTATGCCGCAGGGGATGCTTTGTGGAAAACCGGCGGTAATACGTGTGGATAGAATGACAAATCAATGATATAGATTATGAAAAAGATTCTTTTATTAATTATTTTCTGGGCTTGCATCGGTGTACTGCAAGCACAAGAACACTTTTCTGCTGCCAGTTTTTATCCGGTGCCCAATTCCGGCCGCGAGGTATTGGACTTTAATCCCGGATGGCGTTTTCATCGGGGGGATATTCCTTTAAAAGCTGATCCTTTGCAACTGGATGACAGCAAGTGGGAGCTGGTAAACCTACCGCCTGTCTCTTATACACATCTGACGCT
>ENA-OYYR01001254-OYYR01001254.1-human-gut-metagenome-genome-assembly--contig:-NODE-1254-length-10222-cov-6.695584_pt1 | contig 10222 bp, 9 predicted proteins | sample MGYA00244066_ERZ653454 | MGnify/ENA primary metagenome ERZ653454 (study PRJEB26926, sample SAMN06165163) | human gut metagenome | biome: ENVO:00009003; feature: ENVO:2100002; material: ENVO:00002003...
TCTCGTGGGCTCGGAGATGTGTATAAGAGACAGAACATTGGCTGGTAGATGAGGAAGCCGCCGCTGTGGTACGCCATATTTTCGCGCTTGCGATGGAGGGCTACGGCCCCTATCAGATCGCAACCAAGTTGTCAGAAGAAAAAATTGAAATGCCAGCCGTTCACCTTGCCCGCTATGGCGAGGGAGTGAACAAGAATAAGGCCTTTGCGGATATTTATCGTTGGAGTGCCTCTACCGTTGTTGAAATCCTGAAAAAACAGGAGTATTTAGGCCATACGGTCAATTTCAAAACCCGCAAGCACTTTAAGGACAAGAAAAGTCACTATGTTGACGAAAGCGAATGGACGATTTTTGAGAACACCCATGAGGCCATTATCGACCAGGAAACCTTTGACAATGTGCAGCGTATCCGGGGAAACGCTAGACGCTACCCGGACGGCTTTGGGGAGGCCCATCCCCTGACCGGCCTGATGTACTGTGCCGACTGCGGCGGCAAGATGTATGTTCACCGCACATACAACGGCAAGCGCGTCCCGCAGTACACTTGCGGCCAGTATGGGAAGTATCCTATCGGCTCCCTTTGCCCTACACAGCACCGTATCAAGGCCGAAGCTGTTCTGACCTTGATTGCCGATATGCTCCGGGCCATCGCGGAGTATTCCAGGAATGACCGGGCCGAGTTTATCCGCACCGTCCAGGAAACGCAGGTAGCCCAGCAGGCCGCCGACATATCCAAGAAGCGGAAACGGCTGGCCTCCGCCCAAAAGCGTGCCGGGGAACTGGAAAAGCTGATTTGCAAAATCTATGAGGACAATGCCCTGGGTAAGCTGCCGGACGCCCGGTATGAGGCCTTGGACGCGCAATATGCCAAAGAGCAGGAAGCTCTCAATGCGGAAATCGCGGAACTGGAAAAGGCCGTTACCGGCTATGAGCAGAGCCGGAAATCTGCGGAGAAGTTTATTGCCCTGATTGACAAGTATGAAAATTTCGACACGCTGACAAATACCATGCTCAACGAGTTTGTAGAGAAAATCCTTGTCCATGAACGCGCCCGCAAAGGCAGCCAGGACACCACGCAGGAGGTTGAAATCTATTTCAATTTTGTGGGCCGGTATATCCCGCCCGCCTTGCAGCCGGTTCCCCTGACCCCGGAGGAACAGGAAGAACTGCGGAAGAAGGAGGAACGCAAAGACAGGCTTCACCAGAACTACTTACGCCGCAAAGCAAACGGCAAGCAGAAGGAATGGGAAGAACGCTACAACGCAAAGCGCAAAGCGCAACGGGAGGCGGCAAAGGCCGCGATCCGTGCTGAGGACATGGAAAAAGGCATTTTTATCCCCGTCAGTCAGTTACCCAGGCAGGAGCCCCGCAAGGCCACCGTATCGGCCAGCACCGCCGTTTAACAATTACAATGCAAAGGAGGACGAACATGAACGAGTTGACTTACACCCGCTGCGGGGATTACTACATCCCCGACCTGAAACTTTCCGAGCAGCCGGAGGCCCCCATTGGCAAGTATGGCCGTATGCGGCAACGCTACCTGAAGGAACACCGGCCCGGCCTTTACAGCAGCTTGATTTTGAGCGAAAAGCTGTACCCGCACCTGTTGGAGATTGACCGGGCGGCGCGGGAGCGCATGGACGCCATGCTGCCCCGCATGATGGAGGCGGCGGGTGTCACCGAGGAACTGAAAGCCAGTGACCCCATGCGCTGGGTGGGGCTGATGAACACGCTGAAAGTGCAGGTGGAGGAAACTATTTTTCAAGAGTTGATATTTCAATAATCATGTGAGCGCCAGAGTTCCCCCTGGCGCTCATTTTACTTTCGCTGTGCCATTTTCCTATACTCCGCCGGATAGACACCTGTACTCTTTTTGAACATACTGGCAAAGCGCCCTGCATTGTTGTAACCAACGGCAGCAGCCACCTGTTCAATCGTAAAATCTGTTAATGACAACAAGGTTTCCGCATGGCTTAACCGTCTCTGCTGAATATATTCCGTGATAGAAATGCCATAAACTTCCTTAAATGCGAGTTTGAGTTTTGTTCGACCCATACAAGTAATATGGGAAAGTTGATCGACAGAAATATCACAGTTGAAATGATCGTTGATATATGCAGCTCCATTTTCCAAAGCACGAAGGTCTGCGTTAGAGATTTTGACAGAGGGTGTGCTGGATTGCTGCCTATTGTATTCCATAATGAGTGAAATAGCTTCAATTACTTTCCCTTCATAGAACAGTTTGGCCGCAATTCCATTCCCTTTGTAATTTGCAATCTGGCGAAGTACTTGTATCATCTCAGGGAAACGGTCAGTTAATGCAATATTACTGAACGCTTCATGTGGGTCTATATATTCATTTGGAAATTTTTCTTTCAAATAGCGGTCATAGTAGGCTGGTGTAATCTCAATATCCACAGAACGCACAGGGATATTTTTGTGTATTAGTGTTTTGCATGGCTCCATTCCTCCGATGAAACTTTTTACGCAACCGGCAGTTAAGCGGCGATAAGGAGAGATTTCTTCTCCAGATATGGACTCATAGTAACAAATTCCCAAGCAGCCTTGTGGAATACCGAAATCAAAGAATGAGTCTTTGTGAAAGCAGAAATCATGTATTTTGATGTCGTATAAATCTTTTTCGCTGTATATCCAATATGTGCCTTCACCGTATTCTTTTGGAACTGAATATAATCTCCCAATTCCGCTCAGTTCATTTGTTGTCGATAATTCTTTGAAGCCATATTCCAGCAAATTGGTATGATACCTACTTTCAATATCAGACATATTTCCACCTTCATTTCATACACTTTGGTCGTTTTTTCATACGCTTTGGGCTTTCATGTACCAAAGGTATTGGATAAATAATCCCTGCTCTATATAATTGATAACGTGATTAGCAACAACTAATCAAATCATACCACGAAGGCTTCTAAAAAGTCAATTGGTATGAACGACTATAAAGAAATCGGAGGTTTAAGTTATGCCAACAGCAAAACAGGACAAAACAAGAAAGAATGGACTGACGGTAAAAGATTTGATTGTCATGGGCGTTTTCGGTGCGCTATTGATGGTCTGCTCTATGATAGGGGGCGTATTATTTGCTGTCACTCCGACTCTTACTTTTTATTTCTCCATCGGAGCCGCTTTGCTTCCGGGGCCAGTATTTTTACTTCTTCTTGCAAAAGTGCCAAAGCGTTGGGGATTGACGATTATTGGGGTCATTATTTCTCTGCTTAGTCTTATCATGGGGATGCACTGGGGAATGTGCGTTGGAGGTTTAATTGGTGCATTTCTTGCCGATATGATTGCAGGCACCAAAAACTATCGAAGTAAAAAGTTGAATATTCTGGCCTATATCGTATATTCTTTTGGACCAATGGGAACCTATATTGCTTATTTTGTTGATCCAGAAGGATGGGCAAGTACCATGTTGCAGAATGGAACAACACAAGAGTATATCAATGCCATGAACAATGCCGCCGCATGGTGGGTATTGGTTATTATGATTGTGGGGACGGCACTTATAGCATGGTTGAGTGGACTTGTTGGGTGCAAACTGTTGAGAAAACAATTTGAAAAGGCTGGTATTACAGCATGACCAGCGAAACACGAAAAAGAAAATGGGATATATGTTTTGATCCGCGGACAAAAGTGCTTCTGCTAATTATCAGCATGATTATTGCAACAACAGCCCCATCTCTCTCATACGAATGTGCTTTGATCTTGCTGATTGCATTTATGGGGATACTCTGCGGGAAAGTTAGATATTCCATAATCGGAACAATAGTTTTTTTAGCATTATATCTGTTTACCACACTCTATTTAGGAAATGTAACAGGAACTGCTTATACCATGTTCACAGCATGGCTGTCCTTGGTTTTCAAGGTGTATCCCTGTGGAATGTTGGCAGGAATTGCCGTATCCACGACAAGAGTAAATGAATTTTTATCCGCCATGAACAAGGCTCATGTTCCCAAAAAAGTTGTAATCCCTTTGGCGGTTATGCTGCGCTACCTTCCAACAATCAGAGAGGATTGGCATTTTATCAAAGACGCTATGCGCTTACGAGATGTATCTCCGTCTCTGAAAGGGCTTATCTCCCATTCTGGCATGACCATAGAGTGCTTGTATTCGCCGCTTCTTATGGCGGCATCTAAAGCAGCAGACGAACTTGCCATTGCTTCTGTTACACGAGGTATTGAAAATCCTCATGCGAGAACCTGTTTGATTCAGATCCGTTTTCGTATACAGGATTTCTTAATCATCTGCTGTTTTGCTGTAATGATGGTAGTGAACTTTATTGGGAGAGGGGGTGCAATATGATCCATTTTCAAGATATTCAATTTAGATATGAAGGAACAATTTCCTCTGAGATTGGAGTCAAGGACATAAACCTTATTGTTCATACCGGGGAGTGTGTTCTGCTTTGCGGGCGCTCTGGCTGTGGAAAAACAACTCTTACAAAGCTAATAAACGGATTAATCCCTAATTATTTTCCGGGCGAGTTAAGCGGTAATGTACAAATTGATGACGAAAATATTTTAGGAATGCCCATGTATTATCTTGCAACGAAAGTGGGATCGGTGTTTCAAAATCCCCGAACGCAATTTTTCAATGTAGATGTGGACAGTGAGATTGCTTTTGGAATTGAAAACATCGCTGTTCCACCGGATGAATTACATCAGCGATTAGAATATACCCTTGACTCCTTAAAAATTCGCAATTTACAGGGCAAAAATATTTTTGAACTTTCCGGCGGAGAAAAGCAGAAGATTGCTTTTGCTTCAGTTTACGCCATGAACCCGGATATATTTTTATTGGACGAGCCATCTTCAAATTTAGATGGGGATTCTATTAGAGATTTGAAAAACTATCTTCGCATTTTGAAGCAACAAGGAAAAACAATTCTGATAGCAGAACACAGGCTTTACTATCTTCTGGATATAGCAGATCGTATCGTGTATCTTGCAGATGGAAAAATTGAGAAGATTTATACACCACAGGAGTTTAGGTCACTTTCAGGTGCAACAAGAAAGCATATGGGTCTGCGGACTACGGATATTCAGGATGTTCATCCTATTAGCTATCAAAGAACTTTCTTACGGCCTATATTGACTGTGAAAGATGTGTCTCTATTCTATAAAAAGCACCCTGTGCTGGAGCATATTTCCTTACAGGCGTCAAAAGGAGATATTATCGGTGTTGTAGGCCCTAATGGTGCAGGAAAAACAACCTTTCTCCGTACTTTATGTGGGCTGCACAAAGAATTTACGGGCTGTTTTTATTGGCGGGAACAACCTCAAAAGGAAAACGAGAGGCTGAAACGCTCCTATATGGTAATGCAGGATGTGAACTATGAACTTTTTGCAGATAGTGTAGAGGCAGAGTGTTCTTTTGGTATTCAGGGATCTTCGCCTGAACTGGTAGAAAAAACCCTGGATGAACTGGGACTTCTTACAGTCCGTGACCGTCATCCAAATACTCTCTCAGGAGGGCAAAAGCAGCGTGTAGCTGTAGCAGTTAGCATGATATGCGGAAAAGAAGTGCTTGTATTCGATGAACCGACCTCTGGCCTGGATTATGACAGCATGGAACAGGTTAGTGGGTTAATCCGGGAACTCTCCAAAGACAAAGTTATTTTTGTTGTTACGCATGATTATGAATTTGTCTGCCAGACTTGTACCCGGTTAATTAGATTTGACCATCATACAATGACAAATGATATTTTGCTTTCTCAGGAAAATGAAGCAACCATTTTGTCGCTCATGGGATTAGGGAGGGATGAAAGATGAAAACTAAAAAAGAAAATCCTGTTCTGCTCTTGCTCAAATGGGCGGAAAAGGACAGAGGATTTCTAATTGCGTCTGTTATCTGTGCTTTTTTAGGTGGGTTGTTGGCGATTGGCCCCTATATAGGCATTTATAGACTGATGGATGCCTTTTTGACAGATACCTGCTCTATTCAGGTTATTTCCGAAAACGCGGTTCTAATTACGGCAACGGTCATTGTCCGGCAAGTATTTCAAGGATTGTCCGGCATTTTTTCTCATAAAGGCGCTTATGGAGCCTTATTCCGAGTGCGGTGTATGATTACAGAACATTTATCAAAAGTACCGCTTGGAGCTTTGGATGAATGCAGAACTGGAGATATTAAAACGGTTCTGAACGAAGATATAGAAAAACTGGAACTTTGCCTTGCTCATAATATTCCTGAATTGGTCGGATTTGCGACAGGTCCGGTTGTGATTTTTATTTATCTCATGACAATCAATGTGCCTTTAGCAATGATCTCTTTAATACCTCTGGGCATTACACTTATTATCATGGTTGGCTGCTTTGCTTTTATGGCAGGAATGATGCCCCATGTTACGGAGGCAATGGCGAACTTCAATTCTGTAATCATCGAATATATCAACGGCATGAAATTGATTAAAGCCTATAACATGAGCCGTCATTCTTTTCAAAAATTCTCCGGTGCGATTGAAGAAGAAAATCGTATCTGGAATAAAGTATCACGAAAGACAGGTCCATTCTATGCGACATTTATTGTTGTTCTTGAATGTGGAATGGCATTGATTATCCCCATTGGCGGGCGGTTATTTTTGAATGGTTCAATTACAGCAAGCATTTTTCTGTTGTTTGCGTATATTGGCTCTCTATACTTATCGGAATTGTTGCCTCTTCAGCAATTATCTATGGAACTTGCACAATCATTAAACGGCGTCAAAAAGGCGAAACAAATTCTTGATTTGCCAATTTTTGATAGCGTTGGCGATTTTCCAAAGTCACATGATGTCACTCTAAAATCAGTTCGTTTTTCCTATGACGGGAAAACAGATGTATTAACAGACTGTGATCTTCATGTTGCAGAAGGGGAAAAAGTAGCAATCGTAGGTGCGTCTGGAGCAGGAAAAACCACTGTTATTGAATTGATTTCTCGTTTTTATGATGTTACAGATGGTGAAGTGCTGATTGGCGGTCAAAACATCAAAGATATTGCCTATGAAAAGTTGCTAAATAATATTTCCATCGTATTTCAAAAGACCTTTTTAACCCGTGACAGTGTACTGGAAAATATTTGTATGGGTAGTAATGCCACACTGGAAGAAGTGCGGGCGGCAGCAAAAGAGGCTCAGATTGACGATTTTATCATGTCTTTGCCGGATGGATACGATACGAAAGTGGGCAGCTTCGGTTCTCGCTTTTCTGGCGGAGAAAAGCAAAGGATTGCCATTGCCCGCGCAATTTTAAAAAACGCACCTATTCTAATTCTGGACGAGGCAACAAGTGCTGCCGATCCCGAAAATCAGGTAGAGATTGACATGGCAATTTCCAATCTTTGTAAAGGGAAAACCGTCTTAATCGTAGCTCACCGTTTGGGCGCTATTAAGATGTGTGATAAAGTGGCGGTTGTTGAAAATCATACAATTACGGCCTTTGGAACACATGAAGAAGTGTTAGAGGAGAACCATTATTATCAGAGGGCTTGGGAAAGGTATCACGCGGCAAGAGAAGTTAGCTATTCCATGAAAGGAGTGATTTCGTATGAAAGCAAATGATCCGTTCAGAAAGAATGTTCGCTTTGGTATCGGTGTGTTCTTTACTGTGCTGGAGGGACTTCTTTCAGCTTGTGTTTATATGGCAATTTATTTGCTTTTAAACATGCTCCTAAACAATACTGTCACAATAGAACATTTGAATAACCTGACTTTTTTGATCATTGGATTTTTTACCGTCCGGCTGATTGCCTACGGATTTGGATATACACAAGGGCAAATTGGAGGCGGAGCTGTATCCAGGCAAATCCGTCTCTATTTAGGGGATAAATTCAAACGAATTCCATTGTCGCGCTTTCATCAAGGCCAGATTGGGCAGTATGTCAACACAATGACAAGTGATGTTTCCAATTATGAACAAATATTGACACATAGGACAGGAAATCTTGTGAAAAACATTTCACTGTCCGTAATGCTGATACTTTTCGTGTGTTTTCTTTATTTGCCTGCCGGCTTGATTTTAATTGCAATAAGCCTGCTGTTTATTCCCAATATGTGGCTTTCCTTCCGAATTGTAAAAAAATATGGAAATGCACGCAATAGTGTTTGTGCGGAGGCTGTCAGCAGCATTGTAGAATATGTAAATGGTATCCAAACGCTCAGAGCCTACGGCATGAGTGGAACAAGGAATAAAACGACAACAGATATTTTAAGGGAGTACAGCAAAGTGAGTTATAAATATGAGGCTACTGGCATTCCTGTATCTTTCTTTTTTAACATGCTAACATGGCTTTCGCTTCCTGCTGTTATGCTCGTGACCTCAAAACCGTGGATGTTGGGAATAGTATCAGGCGTAGATTATTTGATGGTTGCCATGATGCCCATGCTGCTTGCCAAATTATACATGACAATCTCGGTTGATTTGTTTGGCTACAAAAATATGATGATTTCTAAACGAAAAATTCAGGCAGTAGTCAATGAACCTGAAGAAACCGGCAGTATGGAGCCGCTTCATACTGCCACACATGAAATTACCTTTGATAATGTGGACTTCTCGTATGCACCAGGAGAGCCGGTGCTGAAACACGCCACCTTTACAGTGCCAGACCAGAAGCTCACGGCCATTGTCGGGGACTCCGGTTCCGGCAAATCTACCATTCTGAATTTGATTGCAAAATATTACGAGGCAACAGGCGGAACGATTTCCATTGGTGGTAAACCCATAAATCATGTAGCTGCCGAGCGTGTACTGGAACAAATCTCTATGGTAGATCAGGATGTATTTCTCTTTGATGATACCATTCGTGAGAATATCCGGCACGCCCGCCCCGAGGCCACGGATGAGGAAATCGAAGCCGCCTGCCGGGAGGCTAATTGTGACGGCTTCATCCGCAAGATGGAAAAGGGATACGATACACCGACCGGCGAAAACGGAAACCTTCTCTCTGGCGGTGAGCGTCAGCGAATTTCCATCGCCCGCGCTATCCTGAAAAACAGCCCGATCCTGCTTTTGGATGAAGCAACAGCGTCCCTTGACATCGAGAACGAACTGGCAGTAAAGCAGGCCATCGCCAATCTGCTGAAAGAGAAAAAGACTGTGGTAATGATTGCTCATACCCTTTCCATCGTCAAAAATGCAGATCAAATCCTTGTGGTATCTGACGGAAAGATTGCTGAAGCCGGTACTCACGATGAATTGCTGGCTAAAGGCGGAAAGTATGCGGCCATGTGGAACGCCGAACAGAAATTATCTGCATAAGGGAGGTCTTAATGAAACTTCATGCGTCCGGGGAGGACTATCTGGAAACCATCCTTGTTCTCCAAAAGAAACTCGGTATGGTACGCTCCGTAGATGTGGCCCGGCACATGGAGGTGTCAAAGCCCAGCGTGTGCCATGCAGTGGCTACCTTGCGGGACGGCGGCTTTCTCACAATGGACGAGGATCACTTTCTCCATCTGACCGATGTGGGCCGCGAGGTAGCCGAAAAAATCTACGAGCGTCACTGCTTCTTTACCGAGCAGCTTATCACCGCAGGCGTTGACCCCAAAACTGCGGAGGCCGATGCCTGTCGTATTGAACACATCATCAGCGATGAGAGTTTTGACCGGCTGAAAGAGGCAGCCGAACAAGAGCAAAACTAAAACCGAATAAGCCAAGCAATCCTGCCCCGCAAGACGGGGAAAGAAAAAAACCGTTGCAGGGCAGGCAGCTTCGTGCGCTCATAATGGATTTTCCGGGTACTGCGGCGGTTTTGAGTAACATCAAGGCCGCCGTTTCTTATGCCCTCAACAAAGGAGTGACGCCCATACGTTGACACGGCGGCTTTAGGAGGGAGCCGCCATGAAGCACACTGACCGCCGACAAATTCAGACGATATTTCACTACCGTCAAAAAAAGCCCGGCCACCGGACAGGCCCCGTCTGGCAGCCAGTGCGAAAATTGTCACAATATAACTGAATACCGTGTTTTTTGCGCTCGAATAGCTTCATGCTGTCCGGGCGTTTTTTCATACCTATGGGGTCGGAACATCGGGCCAACATGGCCCGAACCTTGCCCCCGGTGCCGTTCCCCGCCACCTCGTTCAGATTTTCCCGCAAAAATCTGAACGGAGGAAAGGCCGATGGAAGTCACCATCAATTATAACGGACAAGCTGTGACCGTGGAGGTTACGCTGGAAGTCTATGAATTTCTTGACCGGGCCGATCACAAAACGGAGAACCTGT
>ENA-OYYR01001260-OYYR01001260.1-human-gut-metagenome-genome-assembly--contig:-NODE-1260-length-10195-cov-6.094083_pt1 | contig 10195 bp, 7 predicted proteins | sample MGYA00244066_ERZ653454 | MGnify/ENA primary metagenome ERZ653454 (study PRJEB26926, sample SAMN06165163) | human gut metagenome | biome: ENVO:00009003; feature: ENVO:2100002; material: ENVO:00002003...
GCCTCCACACTCCGTCGGCATGGTCGCGCGAATGCATCGCCACCATCCTGTCCGCAGGGTCGTAGACCATCTTCTCCTCGGCCATGCCTGGCGCTTTTCTCAAGACGCAACGTCCGTAGGCATCATAGTCGAACCAGTAGGCCAGTTCCTTCATCGTCACCGACGAACGCGAACCTCCCGCCTCGGCCCCGGGAGGCAGGATATATCTGAGGTCGCCGTAATCGTCGTAGACGTATGCAGTGACACCCTCTCCGTGTCTTTCAGCCACTTTCAGCCCGCGCATGTCGGTGAACGTCTCTGTCACGATGCCGTCCTCGTCCACTGTACGTTCTATCCTGAGAGTGCCAGCCGTGACCGGACCGTTCGCCCTCACGCCGTCGTCGAGGATCCGGTACGACATGCAGAAACGCTCACCGCCTGTGTTTGAGTTGGTCCAAATCCTTGACGTCACGCTCTTACCTTCCGACTGCCATGGGTCGCCGGCCTTGGTCGTGGCCAATACGAGGTTTCTGGGCGAGGCCTCGTATGTTGTCGAGGAGTATGGGTGGCTCGTACCATAGCGGGATGCGGTCGCGGACTTGACCTCCGATTCCGTCGGAAGCAGACCTGAAACCGGAGCCGGAGCCCATACCCTATAAGGGCGTCCCATGCGGTCGTATTCGGTCAGTACGGCCGACGCGCCTGAGGGCTGCATAATTACATCCAGTGAACCGCGCCCCAGACCGTCGAAGATGCTTATTGATCTTCTGGTTTTCGAAAGTCCAAGATGCTTTGCCGTGGTAACGCAATTTATGGCGTCCTGTCCGGTGGAATGAATGGAATATGTGTGGGTGGTAAGCAGCCTTCCACCTAATGAGACTGAATACAATCTTCCATCTTTGTCGTAGGTATATTCCTCTTTAAGTCCGGATGGGTCGGTAAGCGACTTGACTCCGACAAGAGGTACCCATTCGGCTCGGGATGTAAGAAGATTGCCCGTCTTCTGTGCGATGGGATACAATCCGTCATTGTCCCATGTCCATTCGGTCTTTAATCTTGCCGGGTCCATGACCGATGCGAGGGTTCCGTTGACGTTCCAGGCATATTTTTTCAGCGTGCGCCATGCCGAGAGGGTTGTGCCCCGTCGTGAAAGTATGCTTTGCGGACGGAACAGGGACGGGGACGAAGTACCCACTCGCGTATAGTCGGCGCGCGTTTCCCACGAGCAGTCTCCGTAACGTTCCTTCACACCTGTCACCACACCAACGACATTGGCGTTCTTCATGGCAGCTGCGATAGCCTGTGACTGTCCTTCGGTATAGCTATATTCTGTTGTGAACCTGTTGTGGCTTCCGCACGAGATTGTTTTGGCACTTGTCAGGCCGGTACCGCTCACATATTCGTATGCCTCGCAGTCCCGGATGGAGTCGCCATCGGCGGTGTAGGTGGTGACAATACGCTCGTCAAGGCGGATAACCATCCCGTCTATGCTGTACGGATGGACATCGTATATCTGGCCCTCGCTGTAGCCGTATTTTCCATAACCCGGGGCACTCAGATAGAGTTTCTCGGCGAAATCAGGAGCCGTCTGGACGCCGAATCCCTGTATTTCCTTGCGTTTTATCAGACAACTCGAGAAACATCCGGTTTCGGATGCGCCGGAATACACATTCTCTACTTTTTCAACAAGACTGTAACTGCCGTCCAGACCTGAATAAGTGAGCGTTTCTATTTCAAATACACTGGGGGTAAATACGGTAGTAAGTAAATAAGGCGCCGCGCCATGCTTCGGAACGAGATTGATTTCATTAGGTTCGGGCTTGTCGAACCTATGTACGGTTTTCCCTTCGGGATATATCTCGGTCACTTCGGAGTACCATATCGGATCGTCACCGAACCTATAGTCGGAAATGGATGAATGGAGATTGGCGGATACAAGTCCGTGATGAATGTAATCCGGCACATGCACTTCCGACCCTTGTCCACTCTGGGGAGGCATTGCCGTATATATGCTTTGGGTCAGGAATGTCGAAGCCAACGGAAGTACATCGGCGTTAGCGAGTCCGTTGCCGTCCGTGCCGTAACGGTATTCAACGCATTGAGGCTCCGTGTCGTCGGGACCGTCTGACAAGGTCGTGGAGGCCAGTCTTAATCCGCCGCCGTAAGATAAATCGGGGTCTCCGGAGACATGAATACTTGGATCGTCAACGAATTTTTCAGATTGAAACCGGTGGGGCTCATATTCAAAAGTCAGTCTTCCGCCAGTCGGATATGTTACGCCCGTCAATATACGGGCTTTCATATACTGTTCGGAAGGAGACCTGTCCGAACCGGGTATCGTTATATTCTGAGGCTGGTATTCGAATCCCCTCAGATTCATTTCCGGAGCCGAGGTTTGGCCATAGGCCTTGCGATTGTAATATCCCCAGTAATCCTGACTGTCATTGGCGGAAAACGTCTCCGGATTGTATTCGAACGTCCATTTCTCGCCACCCGAAAACGATACCGCGTCAAGCATCGTGTGGCGGTACGGCGATGCTCCGTATGTAAACGAGACTGTCTTGATTTCCTTGCCCGTATGATCCTTGACATGAATCTTATTCAGTGTCGTCGGGTTCTTGCCGCCATTGTATGAGAACGACACCGCTCCCCCGGGGAATATGATTCCGGTCAGATTAAGGCTGCTGGCCGGAGGACTCTGCCGGATGTTTCGGTCTCCGTTCCATTGCGAATAGTCGCACTGGGTCGAGGGTGAGTTCGGATAGAATGCGTCATACGAATGGTAAGCGCCGCCTGTGAAGGCGCCATGCGCCCCGAAGGTCCATCCGAATGTTACAGTACGTCCCGATGCAAGTTTTATCGACGTAAGTCCCCATTCAATCGGATCTTCTGTCATCCATTTCGCCCCAATTTCCGAATACGTCCATATGTTGCCCGTCGGGTCGGTGACCGTGATCGACGACAGGTCGGAGGCGGCTTTGACCTTATATTCCTCATGGCCCGGTGTCATGATTACTCCGTCTTCAAGAATGCCATTGAAGGATATGCCTGCGAGGTTTATGGTAAAGATATCCCGTTCCGCGTCAAGACCTGGGGACTTGCCTAAAAAGGACTTGTTGACCATGCACCTGTGCGCCGTCGCGTGGTCTATATCGGAAGGGCTACGGTCGCCGACAAATTCGTATTTGCCGTCGGGACGTCCGAGCACGGTACGCGTCACGCGTAGAGAGGGAGTGAATGTCCAGCCATAGCCGACGGGATACGGGTCATCGTCCACGCGTATGCCGTTGGAACGGTAACGGAGTTCCAACGGGATGGAGAGGTCTTCGGCCTGAATGGTGTAAAGAGGAATACTGAGGTTGGCTGCGCCGGTGGCAAGGTCGGGCGTCGGCATCCTGACCTCGTTGAACTTATACGCCTGCGGTGCCTGCGGCCATACATCCTGCTCGGGCTGAGTCACGGGACTTGCCGCCCCCAGGCCCTCCGCGTTCATCAGAACGAGGGCCCAGATAAATATGATACGCAATATGGAATACAAGCGTTCCATGGCCGGCGCAAATGAATGGTGCGTAGGTTGGTTAGTTGCCTCAAATTTACGCTTTTATTTTCAATTTTGCAAGAAAAAAGAGGAAAGTGGAGACAAAATGACAGAAATTGACAAGCAACTAACAACAATTGACAGAAACGAGATAAGTAGAACCCACCCCAAATAATAATGAAAAAAGGTGTGACGGAAACTGCGTTCCGACACACCCCGGTAGTGATTAACCTTCAACCCTTTGTATCCCTGGTGTATTTTATAGTTTGTGAAGTTGAGAAAGTCATCAGGAGTAGTTTATAAAGTTAAAAAAGTTAAGATGATAGTGCAGACATTCGCAAACTGAGGTATTCTCTTAACTTTATAAACTTTTTCAACTCTTTCAACTTTAATTTTCGCATGCGAAAATTACTTGTATTCGCTCAGCATGCTCTGCAGACGCTTGCGGGCGAAGAAGATGCGGCTCTTGACCGTGCCCAAAGGCAGACCCATCTTTTCGGCTATCTCGCCATACTTGTAACCGGCGATGTACATGGAGAAGGGCACGCGATATTCCTGATTGAAAGCGCCGATGGCCTTGGAAATCTCCTTGACGGCGTACGAGCCCTCGGGCGTGGTCAGTCCGGACTCCTGCGAGACATTGAGATGATACAGATCCTCGGTGGTGTCCACTATTGTCGCGCTACGCGTCTAGCGACGGTAGTTGTTGATGAAGATGTTGCGCATGATGGTGAACACCCATCCCTTGAAGTTGACGTTGTCAACGTATTTGGACTGATTGTCTAAAACCTTGAGCGTAGTGTCCTGAACCAGATCCTGTGCGGTGTCTCGATTGGCTGTGAGACGGCAGGCGAAGTTGAACAGATTTCCCTGCAGTCCTACCAGCTTATCCCGTAATGATAAATTGTCAGCCATAGTGGATCGTTTTTAAGATTATACTCCTTAAACAATAATGCCGGGCATTTTGTTTCACATTCTTTATTAAAAATTTTAACATATACCTATCGGTCCAATCATATCCCGATTCATATATTATTCATCAACCCGTACCGGCTCAAAATTTGTTTAAAAGTCACAGATTTAGTAATTTTGCAGAGATTATGATAACAGCATCAGCGAAAAAGAGAGAGAATATAGCCGAATATCTGCTGTATATGTGGCAGATCGAGGACCTGATACGCGCCTACGGGCTTGACATAGACCGCATTCAGAAGGAAATAATCGACCGTTACGAGGGACTGACCGACGATCAGCGCCGCGACATGCGCGACTGGTACGAAAGCCTGATTGACATGATGCGTCGCGAGGGCGTGGCCGAACATGGCCACCTGCAGCTCAACAAGAATACCCTGGCCGACCTGGAGCGTCTGCACCGCCAGCTTTTGGCCGATCCGAAATTCTCGGCCTACTCCAACCAGTACTACGCCACGCTGCCGCTCATAGTCGAACTCCGCTCCAAGGCCGGAGACAACAAGAAAGACGAGATCGAGACCCTGTTCGAAGCCATGTACGGCCTGCTGATGCTGCGCATCCAGCACAAACCCGTGAGCGACGACACCCTTGCCGCATCCAAACAGATTTCGAAATTCCTCGCCCTTCTCGCCTCATACTATAAAAAGGATTACAACAACGAGCTTTTCAATCAGGATTGACCCTATGCGAATATTAGTGACAGGAAGCAATGGCCAGCTCGGTCAGTCGCTGCGGCGCGCGTTCGCCGGCGACCCCGACATCACGGCACAATACACGGACTACGACACGCTCGACATCACTGACGCCGATGCGGTGGCTGCCTATCTTGAGTCCAACCCTGCCGACCTCATCATCAACTGCGCCGCATACACGGCCGTGGACCGCGCCGAAAGCGACCCGGAAGCCGCACGCCGTCTCAACGCCTTGGCTCCAGGCATCTTAGGCAAAGCCGCCTCTAAAGCCGGTGCCAGAATAATACACGTATCAACCGACTATGTGTTTAACGGCGAGAACTTCAAGCCCTACACCGAGCTGGACGAGGCCGACCCCAAAAGCGTGTACGGCCGCACCAAACTCGAGGGCGAGTCGATGGTCAAGGCCGCAAACCATGACGCCGTCGTGATCCGCACGGCGTGGCTTTACTCCGAATTCGGCAACAACTTCGTGAAGACCATGCTCCGCCTCGGCGCCGAGCGCAAGGAAATTTCGGTAGTGGCCGACCAGATCGGAACCCCGACTTACGCCCAGGACCTGGCCGACGCCATATATGCCGTCGTGAAGAATCCGGAATGGCATCCCGGCGTGTACCATTTCACCGACGAAGGCGTCGCATCTTGGTACGACTTCGCCATGGAAATATTCCGCCTCGCCGGCAACACCGACGTGACGGTGCATCCCATCAACACCGCCCGGTATCCCACTCCCGCACGACGCCCGCACTATTCAGTGCTGGCCAAGGACAAGATCAAGTCCACTTACGGCATCGAGATACCCTACTGGCGCGACTCGCTCATTAAATGTATTGACAATCTCTGATTTCCCGAACTCATTTCATCATAATGTCTGACGAACTGACCAAAGAAATAAAGCGCCGGCGCACATTCGCCATCATCTCGCACCCCGACGCCGGCAAGACGACCCTGACCGAGAAGCTGCTGCTGTTCGGAGGCGCCATCCACGTGGCCGGCGCCGTAAAGAGCAACAAGATAAAGAAAACCGCCACCTCCGACTGGATGGAAATAGAGAAACAGCGCGGCATCTCCGTGGCCACCTCCGTGATGGGTTTCGACTACGGCGACTACAAGATAAACATCCTGGATACCCCGGGACACCAGGACTTTGCCGAAGATACGTTCCGCACGCTTACGGCCGTGGATTCGGTCATCATCGTGGTGGACGTGGCCAAGGGCGTGGAGACACAGACACGCAGGCTGATGGAAGTGTGCCGTATGCGTAACACTCCCGTCATAATCTTCGTCAACAAGCTGGACCGCGAGGGCCGTGACCCGTTCGAGATACTTGACGAGCTGGAACAGGAACTGAAGATAGGCGTGCGCCCCCTGACATGGCCCATCAACATCGGCGCCCGCTTCAAGGGAGTGTACAACATATACGGCAAGCGTCTGGACCTGTTCACCCCGTCGAAGCAGACCGTGACCGAGCGCGTGGAGATAGACGACATCAACTCGCCCGAAATTGACGAACGTGTCGGCGGCGACGACGCCGCACGCCTGCGCGACGATCTGGAGCTTATAGAGGGCGTGTACCCGGACTTCGATACCGACGCCTATCTGCGCGGCGAGGTGGCTCCCGTATTCTTCGGTTCGGCGCTGAACACCTTCGGCGTCAAGGAGCTGCTGGACACATTCGTGCGCATCGCGCCGGCGCCGCAGCCCATCGAGGCTGTGGAACGCACCGTACGTCCGGAGGAGGACCAGTTCTCGGGCTTCGTGTTCAAGATTCACGCCAACATGGACCCCAACCACCGCTCCAGCCTGGCGTTCGTGAAGATATGCTCGGGCAAGTTCGAGCGCAACGTGTATTACCACCACGTGCGCCAGGACAAGCAGATGCGCTTCGCCGCCCCCACGGCGTTCATGGCACAGAAAAAGAGCGTGGTGGACGAGGCCTATCCCGGCGACATAGTCGGCATACCCGACACCGGCAACTTCAAGATAGGCGACACCCTGACCGGCGGCGAGAACCTGCACTTCAAGGGCCTCCCCTCGTTCAGCCCCGAGATGTTCAAATACATCGAGAACGCCGACCCGATGAAGGCAAAACAACTGGAGAAGGGTATCAACCAGCTGATGGACGAAGGCGTGGCGCAGATGTTCGTCAACCAGTTCAACGGCCGCAAGCTGATAGGCACCGTCGGCCAGCTACAGTTCGAGGTGATACAGTTCCGCCTGCTGCACGAATACGGCGCGCAGTGCCGCTGGGAACCCATCAGCCTCTACAAGGCATGCTGGATAGAGAGTGACGATCCCAAGGCCCTCGAGGCCTTCAAGCGCCGCAAGCTGCAGTACATGGCCAAGGACAAGGAAGGCCGCGACGTGTTCTTAGCCGACTCCAACTATGTACTGCAGATGGCCCAGTCCGATTTCCCCGAAATAAAATTCCACTTCTCTTCCGAATTCTGACAAAACACGAGATAGTCAAGCTGCACAAACGGACCTTTAAAGTCTGGAATATATCTAAAAAAAGAAATATATGATGATGGATTCTCCAAAACATCTAAAATACTATTTAGATAAACATTTTTATCTATTGCCATTTCTACTTGTTTTTGCATTGATTGCAAACGCAGGAAATTCCGGCATGCCCGAATCAGAAATTCAAGACGATCCATTAATTCAAGATATTTCATATTCCTACAGTTTGTTTTATGGTAAAAAAACAGTTCTTGACTGTAGTGGAACATTAGGTTTATCATTATCTTTGCCTGCAAATGTCAGTAAACTGATATTCGAACGAACAAATTCTCACATTATAAACCCGGATTTAAACAACCTCCATTTTCTTGTTAAGTCAGAAATACCTGTCACACCCTATTTAGAGATCTCTAATATTTATTGGGGCACCTATTTTAGAATATGTGCTATACTCACCGACGAAACCAGAATATACTCTGCAATATATTCAATAAACGATTATATTGACCGTGTCGACTTAGAATCGTTGTTAAGTTCATCTTCTATTGAAGACACCTCTATTGACAAAATTAGCTTACATATAGAGAATAATAATTTATATGTAACCACCCCTGACACTCTGTGTCTTAATCTTTTCGATTTATATGGGAATCATATTTATAATGGGATCATACATCATTCAGATGTAATATCTCTCAACAACATTAATTCTCCTTTCATTATAGTCTCATATAAAACAAAATCAAATATCATTAAATCAATAAAAATATTGGCACAATGAATAAAATCTGTTAATGCCGTATAATGGTTCTATTTCATTCGATAACACATCTTATGGAGTTCAAGGCATTTTAGTTCCGACTCCAGCCTCCTAAATATTAAGGCGCTGAATATTTCCTTTGGAGGTAGTATTCCTCATGATCGGTTAGCATGGTGTGCAACCGTAGTGAACGCGTGTGAACTCAGATTTGGATAAGTGGGCAATTATAACTAACTTTGCCTCATGAAGAAGACCAAGAAAATGAGTTTCTGGATGCGCCGCCGGTCGCACATCGCGCCGCTGCTGATAGGCAGCCTGGTGATCGCGTTGCTGTTTTTCAACGAAGACACCTCGTGGAAGAACAACATGAAGTATCAGGCTCAGATCAAGTCGCTTCAGGAGGAGATCAAGGCCTGCAACGACTCCGCCCGCTGGTTCCGCGAACGCCGCGAACAGCTGCTCACCGGCAACGAGGAACTGGAACAGATAGCCCGCGAGGAATATCACATGCAGAAACCCACCGAGGACATATATCTCCTCACCGAATGACCGTACAGAGCACCGGGAAATGAAGAAGACACAAGACACCCCCGATAAGAAGAAAAAACGCGAACGTATCCGCCGCGCCATGGAGCGCACGGCCACGTTCGGACTATTGCTGCTGGCCATAGGGCTGGTGGCGCCGTTCACCGACCTGTCGAACACCGCGATAATGGCGGCGTTCAAGTGGATATTCGGTGCAGGATCGCTGATATATCTCGCGGCACGCATATTCGGCGGCACGGATCCGGAGGCCTCCGTGCGCCTGCGCCGGCTGCACCGTATGGAAATATGGGCCGGCGTGGCATTCTGCGTGGCCACGTTCTTCTGGTTCTACAACACGTCGCGCTATCCCTACATGTCGCTGGCTGTGATGCGCGACACAGTGGTGTTCACATTAGCGGGTGCGTTGATTCAAATCATAGCCGCATGGATGATAGCCTCGCAGATGAAAAAGGAGGGCGGAAATCCGATCGATAAGAAATGAGCCAAGACAAACGCATAATGACCGTGGACGTGGGCAACACGTCGGCCAAGCTCACCGTGATGGAGGGCGCGGACAATGTGGTCAGCGTCACTGTGGCCGAGGTGACTCAGGGCGCCGTGACCGGGATGCTGCAGGACACCGGTGCCACGGGCGTGATAAGCTGTTCGGTGGGTCCCGACATCAGCGGCATTCTCGCCGCCGTATGCGCGAGCCGCAACCTTCCTTACGTCTCGCTTGACGCCGACACACCGGTGCCTGTGGAGGTAGACTACGACCGCGCGGGATTAGGCGCCGACCGTCTCGCTGCCGCCGTGGGCGTGGCCGAGCCGGACCGCTGCTGGCTCATAGCCGACGCCGGCACCGCGCTGACCCTGGACATGACACGCGGCATGCTGTTCGCCGGCGGCTCCATAGCCCCGGGCATGAACATGCGCTTCGAGAGCCTGCACAGCCACACGCGCCGCCTTCCGTTGGTGTCACCCGACGGCCCCGCTCCGCTCTTTGCCCGCGACACCGCGCAGGCAATACGCTCGGGAGTGATACGGGGCATGGCTTACGAAACCATGTCGGCGCTCGGTCAGTTCCGCCAGTTCTGTCCCGACACGCGTCTGTGCGTCACCGGAGGCGACGCCCCCGTACTGAGCCGGCAACTCACCATAATGAATGTGCCGCACACCGTGTGCAATAACGCGGTGGCACGCGGACTTGTCAAAATATTCAATTACTGCGAACCTGTCTCTTATACACATCTGACGCTGCCGACG
>ENA-OYYR01001263-OYYR01001263.1-human-gut-metagenome-genome-assembly--contig:-NODE-1263-length-10173-cov-4.026883_pt1 | contig 10173 bp, 8 predicted proteins | sample MGYA00244066_ERZ653454 | MGnify/ENA primary metagenome ERZ653454 (study PRJEB26926, sample SAMN06165163) | human gut metagenome | biome: ENVO:00009003; feature: ENVO:2100002; material: ENVO:00002003...
ACGAGATTAGCTGCAGTCTCGTGGGCTCGGAGATGTGTATAAGAGACAGAGAATGCAGGGGTATTTTTCGTCGCCCCACTGGCGCACGACCTTGAGGCCGAGCAGGTCAAGATAGAACGTTTTTGCTTTTTCAAACTGCGCATATGTCGGACGCAGTGCCACGTGGTGAATGCCTTTGATCAAGCTCATTTTGTTTTCCTCCCAAAAGTACATTTTATAAAGACAGGGTATCGAGACCGATACCCTGCTTGATTTGTAATTCTAAATTACTTTCTGTTGAAGATGGACATGATGTCGGAGAAGGTATCATCGTCGCTCTTCGCGGAAGTTGTGCTGCCGGTGCTCGGCGCAGACGGGTTGCCAAAGAGGTCTGCGTCGCTGATAGCCGGAGTTGCGGGCTTCTGGGTCTTTTCGCCGTTCATGCCGTCGAAGCCGGTCGCGATAACGGTGACCATCATCTCGTCTTCCATCGTCTCGTCGAATGCAGCACCCCAAATGATGTTTGCATCCTCGCTTGCGCGCTCGGTGATGAGTTGAGACGCGACATCGATCTCGTCGAGGGCGATGTCCGGAGAGGACTTGATGTTGATGATGACGCCCTTGGCGCCTGCGATAGCGGTCTCAAGCAGCGGACTGGAGATAGCCGCAACAGCTGCCTGCTCTGCCTTGTCCTTGCCTGCCGCACGGCCGACACCCATGTGTGCGTAGCCTGCATCCTGCATGATGGACTTGACATCCTCGAAGTCGAGGTTGACGATGCCCGGGATCTGGATAAGGTCGGAAATGCTCTGTACGCCCTGACGGAGAACGTCATCGGCGATGCTGAATGCGTTTGCAAGCGTAATACGCTGCTCGCTGACGAGCTTCAGTCTTTCGTTCGGGATGACAACGAGGGAATCGACGTGCTTGCGCAGCTCTGCAATGCCCTTTTCTGCCTGATCCATACGGCGCTTGCCTTCAAAAGCGAACGGCTTTGTGACGATGCCGACGGTGAGGGCACCCATATCCTTTGCAATCTCTGCAACGACCGGTGCTGCACCCGTGCCGGTGCCGCCGCCCATACCGGCGGTGACGAAGACCATGTCTGCGCCCTTGAGGGTAGCTGCGATCAGCTCGCGGCTCTCCTCGGCAGCCTTTGCGCCAACCTCCGGCTTGGAGCCTGCGCCTCTGCCCTGTGTATTCTTTTCACCGATCTGCACGCGGGTCTTGGCCTGCGAGCGGGACAGTGCCTGACGGTCTGTATTCATGCAGACGAGCTCGACGTGCTGCACGCCGGCATCTGCCATGCGGTTTACGGCGTTTCCGCCGCCGCCGCCTACACCAACGACCTTAATGGTCTGGGGGGTCTCTTCAAGCATGTTATCAATTTCAAACGGCATTTTATGTTCCTCCTTGATTTGGTCTTTAACCGTTAACGATCCGCACGGATCCGGGATTTTCATTCATCACGCCGCCTCCGGATTCAAAACGGTTTTCTCTCGAGCTTCGATCAAATCCGCCGGATAGCGTCCCATAAAGGGCCATACCTTTACAGTTCTTTACAGTCTTTCAGCTTTACATAGCTTCATACACTATAATTTATCACTTTTCCCGCCAAAATTCAAGATGAAAGCGGCAAAAAAGTGGGCCTTTGCAAATATTTTTACTTTACAGCGGTTTTCGGGAAATCTATGGTGCCGGGGCTGTTCAAATTACCCGAAAAACTTGTGAAAAACAGGGAAACGCTTCCAAATTTTACACGTTTTCGGCGTCGCCTGTGTTGTCACCGCTGTCGTCTGTGTTGTCACCGCTGTCGTCTGTGTTGTCACCGCTGTCGCCTGTGTTGTCACCGCTGTCGTCTGCTGCGGGGTCCGTGATGCCGTCGGTATCACCCGTGGGATTGGCAGTATCGCCGTTCTCCCCGTCGCCGTTTACGGTGCTGTCTGAGCCGTCCGTGCGGCCTGCGGCATCACCGGGTGCAGGCGTGGCGGAGGCTGCGGCGCGGTCTTCCTCGTAAAACGCCTTATTTTTCTCCGGCACAACGGAAAGATCGATGGAGCCGACGGTCTCCTCGGTGATCTCGCCGCTCGTTTCCATTTGACGCAGCATCTCGAGGCCAAACGCCATTTTGTAGGACATGCCGTTCATGTTGCCGAAACGGAACGTGATGCGGTTATCATACGTCAGCGTAAGGTCGTAGGGGTTCGTCATGTTGATCTCCGTGACGTTCTGCGTCTCGTTTTTCGTCATCTGCTCCGCGATGGCGTTATAGACTTCTTTGACGGAATCATCGCCGAACGTGATCGTTTCGCTGGGCTTTGTGTTCGTGGGATTTGCCCCGAGCACCACAGTCGTGCCCTCGCACGGCTGTGAAGCGATCTCCAGCACCTTGCCGGAAGCACTTACATAGAGATAACCCGCGTCGCACGCGACGGAAAACGCCGTTTCGGCGGGGGTAATTTCAATTTCAATGGTGGAAGGGATATGCTTTACAATCTTTGCGCTTTCAATGTACGGGAAACGGTGCTCAAGCGCTTTTTCGCGGCTTTCCGTTTCCAGCAGCACGAGGTTATCGCCCTCGTTGATGCCGCATACGCGGCGGATATCGGCTTCATCGTAACCGGCATCTGACGTGAATGTGACATTGCCCACCTTGAAAAACACGAAGATGCACAAAAGGACCGCGCCGATGACGACGACGCTGAATGCGATTATATTGAACAGGAGCAGCGCCCTGCTTTTTTTCTTTCTCATTGCGAGCTTTTCCGCTGCGCTGCGTGGAGTACGCGCCATGTTCAGCCTCCGTTTTTCACGTTTTATCTCTTACTTTTCGCTCTATATTCGGTATACGTCTGCGCCGAGCGCCCTTAAGTTCTCTTCAAAGTGCGCATAGCCGCGGTCGATGTACTGCGGGTGCATCACCTGTGTTTCACCCTGCGCCGCAAGGCCTGCGATGACAAGCGCCGCGCCGCCGCGCAGATCCTCTGCCGAGACCGGCGCACCGGAAAGCTGCGGCACGCCCTCTATGACAGCTACCTTGCCCTCTAACTTGATCTTCGCGCCGAGCCGGTTGAGCTCACCGGCATGCTTATAGCGGCTTTCAAAAATGTTCTCTACAAAAATACTGGTGCCGTCCCCCACCGCCGCCATGGTCATGACGGGCGCCTGAGCATCCGTAGGAAAGCCGGGGTACGGCATGGTGCGCACGTGACGCACGGGTTTTAATCTCTGCGGTGCGCGCAATAATAATTCGCTGCCGGACTGCATCACGGCGCAGCCGGTGCTTTCAAACGCCGACAAGACCGGCAAAAGGTGCTCGCTGTTGACATCACGCAGAAGCACCGTGCCGCCCGTGACGGCGGCCGCGGCCATGTATGTTGCGGCGGCGATGCGGTCCGGCATGACGGTGTATGTGCTGCCGTAAAGGTGCGGCACGCCTTCGATGACGATGCAGCTTTCGCCCGCGCCGTGAATGTGTGCGCCGCAGCGGTTTAAGTACCCGGCGAGATCCTCAATCTCCGGCTCACGCGCGGCGTTTGTGAGCACCGTTGTGCCCTTGGCGCGGGCGGCGGCGAGCAGCAGGTTTTCCGTTGCGCCGACGCTTGGGAACGCAAGCGAGACGAACCCGCCGCGCAACCCGCCGGGCGCGGTGCACAACAGGCAGCCGTGCTCTTCGCGAATTTCTGCGCCAAGCTTGCGCAGTGCCTCCAAATGCAGATCGATGGGCCTTGGGCCGAGCTCGCATCCGCCGGGAAACGACAATCTTGCTTCGCCGCAGCGGGACAGAATCGCGCCCAAAAACACGATGGACGAGCGCATCTCCCGCATGAGGCTGTGGGGAATATCGCAGCGGGTCATGCCGTCCGCGCAGACCGTTAAGGTATCGCCCGTGTGGGTACAGCGGCATCCGAGCCGCCGCAAAATGGTGACTGCCGTGTGCACATCGGACAGTGCGGGGCAGTTGTGCAGCACCGTTTCGCCCTCACAGAGGAGTGCCGCCGCAAGCAGCGGCAGCGTGCTGTTTTTCGCGCCCTGCACGGTGAGCTCGCCGCAAAGGCGATTGCCGCCGCGCACCAAAACCGCTTCCTGCCGGGCACAGCCCGTATGTTCCAGTTCATATTCTTCCATATACACACCCCGTATTCTGTAAGGCGGCAGAAAGCGCGCCTTTGGATACGGTCATAGTATGCAGCGGAAAAATTTTGGGGTATGTCCGCCTGAAATGCGTTTTACGGTTTACTTTTTTGCTTTTTCGCAGATGATGTTGTAAATGCGGTCATTTGCGTCCAGCACGGCCATGGCTTTCGCGTTTTTGCCGATCTCTTCGGCGCGGCCCGGCTCGGAAAGGATGGTGTTCACCGTTTCCCACAGCTTTTCACCGGTGAGGTCTTTTTCTTCGATCATCACGGCGGCATCGCGGTTCACGAGTGCCATGGCGTTATGGAACTGGTGATTTTCGGCAACGTTCGGGGACGGAATCAGAATGGAGCACTTGCCCGTGGCTTCGATCTCCGTTAAGGTGATGGCGCCGGCACGACCGATGACGAGGTCGGCGGCGGCGAGGCACTCCGGCATGTTGTCTATGTACTCGAGCATGCGAATCTGCGGATTTTCTTCTTCCTTTACACCCGCTGCGTGCACTTCGTCGAGGAATTTTTCATCGTGCTGGCCGTAGCCGTGGATGTGCTGATATTTCTTCTCTTTGGCGCTTTCACCGAGCATGTATGCCGCGGCTTTATTGAGCGCCGCTGCGCCGAGGCTGCCGCCGAACGACAGCACAAGCGGGCGATCGTCGAGGTTCAGCGCCTTGCGGGCGGCTTCGCGCTCGGCCTGCAAAACGGAAACGCGCACCGGGTTGCCGGTGAAGACGCAGTTATCTTTGCGGTCGAGGTACTTTTTCGCGTCCTCCACGGCGAGCATGACGCACTCCGCATGCTTTGCAAGCGCTTTAGTCGTCATGCCGGGATAGGCGTTCTGCTCGTGGATGACGGTGGGAATGCCGAGCTTCTGTGCGGCGCGAATGACGGGGCCGCTGACGTAACCGCCGGTGCCGACGCAAATATCCGGCTTAAACGCCTTGATGATGCGCTCGGACTCGACGGACGAGGAGAACAGGCGGAACACGGTTTTGATGTTGCGGCGGATGTTCTTCGCCGTTAATTTACGTTGAAAACCCGAGATGCGGATGGTTTTGAAATCATAGCCCGCTGCGGGCACAAGACGCTCTTCCATGCCGCCCTTGTTGCCGACGTACAGGATTTCGGCATCCGGCTGCTTGGAGCGCAGATAACCGGCCGCCGCAAGCGCCGGATTGATGTGGCCGGCGGTGCCGCCGCCTGCAAATAACACACGCATAATTGAATACCCCTTTTACATTTTTTCTGTATTGGAATGCCGCGAGACCGACAGCAGCACGCCCATTTCCGCAAGAAGCATGATGAGCGCCGTGCCGCCGTAGCTGAAGAACGGCAGGCTGATGCCGGTGTTCGGGATGGTGTTTGTGACAACGCAGATGTTGAGGATAGCCTGAATGCCGAACTGGAACGTGATGCCAAGCGCCAGCATGGCGCCGAAGCGGTCACGCGCATGCAGCGCGATATATACGCCGCGCCAGATGAAAAGCGCAAACAGGATAATGACGATAAGCGCACCGATGAAGCCGAGCTCCTCGCACACTACGGCAAAAACGAAGTCGTTTTGCGGCTCCGGGATGTAGAGATACTTTTGTCTCGACTGCCCGATGCCGACGCCGAGCAGCTGCCCGGAGCCGATGGCGTAAAGTGACTGCACCGTCTGCCATGTATCGACGCCCTCCGGCGGGTTGAACGGATCAAGCCAGCCGTGGACACGGTCCATGGCGTAGGCAAATTTTGAGGAAAACAGCACGAGCGCGCCGATGACGGCTGCCGCCGCGCCGCCGATGACGGCGAAATAGCGGAACTTTGTGCCGCCGACGAACATCATGATAAACGCGATGAGGCAGATGATGATGGTGGCGGAAACGTGTTTTTCCGCGATGACGAGCACGCAGATGAGGCCCAAAATACCGAAGAACGGCAAAAAGCCGTAGCGGAAGGTTTTCATCCTTTCGCCGTACAGCGCGATGAGGTGCGCAAACATCAAGATGAGCGCGAACTTTGCGATCTCGGACGGCTGGAATTCGACGAAGCCGAGGTTCAGCCAGCGCACCGCGCCGCCTTTGTTCGGCGCTAATTTTGTGCCCTTAAAGACGAGCACCATCAAAAGCAAAAGAATGGAGACGGCGAAAACGGGCAGGTTCAGTTTATGCAGCTGGTGATAATCGAACGTGGAGATGGCAAGCATCAGCACAACACCGACCAAGGCGAACATACCCTGACGGAGAATGAAGTAATAGCTGTTTCCGTAGTAGTAATACGCGTAGGCATAGCTTGCGGAGAACATCATGACAAGTCCCACGGCAAGCAGCACAAGGATCAAAAACAGCATGGTCATGTCAAGGCCGAGACCCAAAGTGAAAATTCTATATTTGATGCGCCCGCGCCGTTTGCCGCGCCTTGCAGCTTCGGATGCCGCCTCTTCTGCGGGCACGGCGGATAACCGGCGACTTGGGACCTGTTCAAGCCCGCGCGCCGTGGAGCGTCTTGTCTGCGCCATTGCTGCAAACCTCCTTTTTTCAGTTGATTTCTATTTTATCCCATTTTCAGGCGTTTAGCAGCCGAACACCGCCAAAAGTACGCCGATGATACCGGCAAGAAGTGTAACGCCGCTGAACACGAAGCAAATCTTATTCTCGTTCCAGCCGCACATTTCAAAGTGGTGGTGGATCGGCGCCATTTTGAAAATGCGTTTGCCGTGCGAAATTTTAAAGTATGTAACCTGTAAGACAACAGAGAGAATCTCTACAATATAGATAACACCGATGAGGATGAGCAGAATCGGCATATCCACGCCGAACGCCAGCGCGCACACTGCGCCGCCGAGGAACAGCGAGCCTGTATCGCCCATGAAGACCTTAGCCGGGTTGGCGTTCCAGAACAGGAAGCCGATCATCGCACCGACGATGGCCGCCGCGTAAAGTGAAAGCCCCACGCGATTTAAAAGCATCGCGATAACAGAGAAAACGAGTGCGACGACGAGCGTGACAGACGTATTAAGGCCGTCGATGCCGTCTGTGAAGTTCACGGCGTTGACCATGCCGACGATGAAGACAGCCGCCAGAATGTAGTAGAAGAAGCCAAGGTCAACGGAGCCAAGGAACGGGATAACCGTTTCGGTGGTGCCGCCCGCAAGTGCGACGGAAAGCAGGTAGGCGCCGACGATGATGAACTGCAAAATGAGCTTTTGAATCTCGGTGAGACCGAGGTTGCGATGCTTTTTGATGCTGATGTAATCATCTAAAAAACCGACGATACCAAAGCCCACCGCCATGAGCGCGCCCGCCATGACCTTGACGAGCATGAGCTGCGTTTCCGCGCCGCCGTTCAGCCACAAAAATGCGATGCAGATGACCGCCGCGACGGAGCTGCCGATGATGAACATGATGCCGCCCATGGTGGGCGTGCCCTGTTTATTTTTATGCCAGCTGGGGCCGACCTCTCGAATGGTCTGGCCAAACTTGATCTTGTGCAGAAACGGCACCATGAAGTAGCCGAGCAGCCCTGTGATGACCGCCGCAATGACGATTGCAAGGCAATACAGTACAATATCCATACGTTATGAACTTCCTTTCCTACCCTCTCAATGTATGTTCTTACTCTTCGCTGTTCGTTGAGGTGTTGCCCGCCGCTTCGACGCCGCCGGAGCTGACAAACGAAATGCGGATGACGGAGCCGCGCTTGACCTTGGTGCCCTCTGCGATATCCTGACTTTGTGCGTAGCCGGAATCACCGTCGCCCACAACGAGCACCTGCACATCGGCAAGACCCGCCAAGTAGCGGCAAGTATCGATGTCATAGCCGATGAATCTCGGTACCTCCACATACGTTTCGGGATCCGGCTCTTCGGTGTAAAGCGCGACCATGCCTTCCTTCGGGATAGATGCACCCGGAGACGGCACCTGCACTGTGACGAGCGCGTCGTCTTCGGCGTCGCCGACAACCGTGCCGCTGAAGCCCTGCTCTTCCAGATGGCTTTTCGCTTCTGCCATGGTCATGCCAATGACGTTCGGCGCGGTAGCGGAGAGGTTTTCATATTCCGATTCCGTATACTGCGGGTCTACGCCGAGGTACGGGAGCACCTCTTCCATGATGGCGGCGAAGATCGGGCCGGCCTGCGTGCCGCCGGACGCGCCGCCGATCTGCGGCTCGTCGTAGAAAACGAGCAAGGCGTACTGCGGGTCATCCGCCGGGGCGTAGCCGCCGTAGGAAACGACGTACTGCATGCCGCGGTCGTTGCCCTCTGCCAGATCCTGATAATACAGTGCGACTTTTTCGGACGTACCGGTCTTGCCCGCCACGCGGTAACCGGCAACATAACCGTTTTTGCCGCTTTCGCTTGTGGCGTTTTTCTGGAGAATAGCCGTCATGCGCTTGGAGACATCTTCGGAGATGACCTGACGCTTGTAGCTTGTATCAGTCGTTTTGACAATGTTGCCGTCGCTGTCCAGCATGCGGTCCACGACGTGCGGCTGCACAAGGTAGCCGCCGTTTGCCACAGCAGCAATGGCCGTGATCATCTGAATCGGCGTGACAGAAAAGTTCTGGCCGAACGAAGACGTTGCAAGCTCGACGATATTGAGCTCGTCTTCGCTAAAATAAAGGCTGTCTGCTTCGCCGGGCAGGTCGATGCCCGTGCGCTGCGTAAAGCCAAAGGCTTCAAAGAAATTGAAGAATGTGTGGCGGCCCATTTTCTGACCCAGCCAGATCATGTACGGGTTGCAGGAATTGCAAATACCGTCCACCAGCGTTTCCGTGCCGTGACCGGCATGGTACCAACAGCTGATGGGGTCGATGGTGGGATCATCAAACACCCACTGGCCGGTGCAGGTGTACGTGGAGTCTTCGGAGGCCACGCCGGATTCCATGGCCATGGAGCCCGTGACCATTTTGAAAACGGAACCGGGGTAGTAGGTATCACTGACGGCCTTGTTTCGCCACTGCTTATTCTGCGCTTCGGCCCACATTTGATCGGTGAGCTCGTCGCGCAGTGTGGTGACGTCGATGCGCTCGTAATCCGCAAGGGCTTTTTTCGCTTCCGCACGCTCCTCGTCGGTCTCGGCGTTATCGATGGCAAGCTGTAAGGTGTTTAATTCCTGCTGCTCCTTTTCCTGCGCTTTTTTCAGCGCGTCTTCCACCTTTTCCGGGATGGCGTCTTCGGCCTCCTGCGAAATGGTGAACGGGTCGTTCGGGTCGTAGTCGCCCTTCGTGGAAAGCGCCAAAATGGCGCCGGTCTTGACATTCATCAAAACAGCCGTGCCGCCCTCCAGCGCGCCGCAGGCCTCAAGGCCCGCCTGCAGATGCTTTTCTACGATGCTCTGTGCGGTCTCATCGATCGTCAGCACAAGGTCGTAGCCGTCCTGTGCCTGCACATATTGGTCATACTGGAACGGCATATCGTCGCCCTGTGCGTTCTTCGCGCTGACAAGGCGGCCTGCCGTGCCGGAAAGCTCGCTGTCGTATTCCGTTTCAACGCCCGCAAGACCCTGGTTATCCGTGCCCGTGAAGCCGAGCACCGTAGAAGCCGTGGTGCCGTAGGGATAATAGCGCTTGTAGTCTTCCATCAGCGTGATGCCGCGGCCGATTTTTTCGTCCTTGATATACTGCACGATCTCATCGCGCACCTCGGTCTCCACCTTGCGCTTAACATAGACAAAGTAGCTGTTCTGCTGCGCTTTTTTTAAGACAGCGTCGTAATCGAGCCCTAAAATTTCGGAAAGGCCCTTTGCAATCTTCACGTCGTCGCCTTCGTCGATGTAGTTCGGCTCCAAGGCGACCGTCCACACGCTGGCGCTCTGCGCCAAGACCTTTGTACCCGTGGCGTCGTAAATGGTGCCGCGCGAGGGCGTAAGCTGCGTGGATTGCAAACTCTGGTCAACCGCATCGGTCTTTAAGGTTTCGCCGTTGACAAGCTGCAGGCGGACAAGGTTTGTGATAACGGCGCCAAACCCGAGCACCAGCACAAAGCCCACGATGACCATTGTGCGCTGCCAGACGCCGGAACGATTTGATTTCTGTCTCTTATACACATCTGACGCTGCCGACGATCTTACGCGTG
>ENA-OYYR01001264-OYYR01001264.1-human-gut-metagenome-genome-assembly--contig:-NODE-1264-length-10172-cov-4.658199_pt1 | contig 10172 bp, 12 predicted proteins | sample MGYA00244066_ERZ653454 | MGnify/ENA primary metagenome ERZ653454 (study PRJEB26926, sample SAMN06165163) | human gut metagenome | biome: ENVO:00009003; feature: ENVO:2100002; material: ENVO:00002003...
GCCCATATACTGCGCCGCGAGCTGGTAGGAGCGTTCAAGAAGTTCCATTTGGTCCGGTTGCTCTGCCTGTTGTGCTGCCATAGCGTTCTGCGCCTCCAGCTCGTCAATCCGCTCCTGCATTTCCGCCATGCGGACGGCATCGGAGTTTTCGGGCACAAAGAAATCATCGAGCGAAGCCTGTACCTCCTGATATTTTTGGGCAGACTGTTCAATCGGAGAAGATTCAGAAGCAGCCATTGTATCCGTCGGTATGGAATCCTGTCTTACGGAGGCGGCACTCAAAATGCTGTCCTGTCGGGCTTTCTCCTTCTGCATTTCCGCATCGGCAAGCGCTTTGAGCTTGTTGCCCTGCAACTTGTCGCTGTCTCCGTCGGGCAGCTCCATGTTGGCCTTTCCCTTTTCCGCACCGTCATCAGACATATACGAGCCGAAGATAAGCCACATCGAGCCGAGGAAGATGATCGCCGCGCCGGGAATGACAAGCAGGTATTTCTTCATTTTCTGCCTTTCGGCAACCGATTTTGACTCAAACCAGTCATTGATTTTCGTTCTCAGTTCCTGAAAGTTCATATTCGGAATCCTTGAATTGCCAAATATCCGGCGTATCGCCGTTGTCGAGGGAAGGAAGTTTCAGCCCCTCTATGTGTTCCGGCTCGATTCTCTCCATCAGTGCCTGTCCGCGCCCTATGCGGTAACAGGCGTTGCCGAACACGAAGAAGGCAGTGATGATGAACAGGGAGAGCAGGACGGTTATAAGTGTAAGCCTGCGGTTTGCCGGGATGCCGTCGCACTTGCGTCGCAGATACTCGCCCAGCGCCGATTTGGGTTTGCCCCACACCTTATTATATATAGCGGAGCGCATTGATTGAAATTTATTCATCGGTTATCGCTTTACCGTTGATATGTCCTTGTTCTCAAGGATATTGAAATTCTCGATGATGAATCCGTTTGGATTGTCGTCGGAGCGTGAAGAGTTAGTGAGGCGGCACACCGTCACGAGGCTTCTCTGAGTCACGTTGCTCTCGCGGATAATCATCTGGCGGGCATAAGTCCGGGCCACATAGGGGTAGTTGTTGAAATCGCACACCACGCTGTCAACCTGACACACCTGATTGATGTTTCCCGAAATTATGCGGTTGTAGTAGCCTTTCTCGGAGTAATCCGAATAATAGTTGTATGCGCTTTTGTCGGATAGTATCAGCGCACGGTTGATGTTATGCTCGATTGCCGACTTGTCCGGTGAGAGCGAGAAGAACAGCTCATGGAAGCGGCGCACATGTTCCCGCGCCTCCGCCGGGCGGTTCTGGCTCATGTCCTGCGACAGAGCCAGCATCAGGCTCTTGCCGTTGTCAAGGACATAAATCTTCTCCCGCTGTTTCTCGGCGAAATTGAAAGCCGCCACCAGCGCTACCGAGACCACGACCGCGCACATCGCCACGAACACTATTCCGAACAGGCGTATCTGACGGAAGGATGTTTCGATGTTTTTTAATGACTTGAATTCCATTCATTTTAGGTTTTAAGTCATAGTTATGAGTTATGAAGTGAGCCTCGTCACCCGTAACTATGAGTTATTACTTTATTTAAGGAGTTTGCCGACACGACCGGCCACATTTCCGGCAACCGCACCGCCGACACTTCCGGCAGCGGAACCTGCCTGCATAGCCGTATTGTTGACCGCACGGTTGTAGCTGCCCATGCCTCCGGCCTGTATGATCCATCCTGCGACCGTCGGGATTGTGAAATACCCGATGATTCCGATGATCATAAATAGGATATACGCGGTGTTGCTCCCGTCAATATCGACATTCGGGTTGTTCGTCAGCTCCGAAATGTCGTTCTGCAACATCAGTACCTGTATTTTGGCGAGTATCGTCGAAAACAGGTCTGCCACAGGCAGCCACAGATAGGTCTGTATATAGCGGCATATCCACTGGACAAGGGTGTTCTGGAATCCGTCCCATACCGATATTGCGAAACTTATCGGGCCGAGTATCGCCAGCACTATGAGGAAGAAAGTCCTTATGGTGTCGATAGTCAGGGAGGCGGCCTGAAAGAGCAACTCCAGAAGCTCACGAAAGAAATTCTGAATGGCTTTCTTCACTTTGTACATACCACGCTCGATATACATACCTGCGGCTGTACCTACCTCCGTCACGCCAAGTTCGTCAATCTGGCGGTCAAACTCCGCGTCATCGACAAGATACGCCGTGGAGGGATCGCGCATCATCGCCTCGTATTCGAGCCTGTCCTTCTCTTCCCGGTATTTCTGCATATCGAGGGTCTGGCCCTCCAGCATACCGGCGGTTCCCTGCACAATAGGCGACATCACGGAATTTATCGTGCCAAGCACCACAGTAGGAAAGAACATGATGCAGAAGCCGATTGCAAACGGGCGCAGCAGCGGGAACACATCAATCGGTTCAGCCCTTGCGAGGGCCTGCCATACCCGGTAGGCGACATAGAACAGCGCGCCGAGTCCGGCGATTCCCTGCGCGACACCCGCCATGTCGGAACACAGAGGCATCATCTCGTCATAGAGCGAGCGCAGAATTGTATGGAGATTAGAGAAATCAATCGCGCAGAGCATAATTACCAGTATCTTTCGGCACCCTTGCCGTAAAGGTTTATCACACGCTGAGTATCAGCCTTCTTCTTTGCCCGCAGATAGGACACCGAGATATTCTTGTTCGTGTAATAGGAGGTCAGGTTGCGGTAACGGCTCATCTCCTTATAGCACCTGTCCACAATATCCATCCTGTCCTTGTCGGTCATCGACATGGTGGTGATGTTCACCACGTTCTTCAGTTCGCCCAACACTCCGTTGGCTTCTTCGAGAAGGCGGGTGTAGCCTGAGGCGATTGCCGACAGTTCCGAAGCCGTGAAATTAGGGTCAGAGAGCATCTTGCGGAAATTCGTCACATAGGTCTCGCTTATGTCGCCGAGCATCAGGACTGTCTGCTGCACCTTGCGGGCATCGCGTACCAGATTGTTGACCGAGCGCAGGGCATCGTAATATTTCTTGCCCTGTTCGTAAATCTTGACCGTCTCCTGAAACGACTTTACCATGTGCGTCGCCGTCTTCGATTCCTGAACCAGCGACTTGGAGTTGTTCACTATGCTCTGCGCTATGTTGGAGGGGTCGATGACCGTCCACTGCGCGTGAGCTTTGCCGGCGCACAGGAACATCAGCACCGCGACCACGGGAATTATAATTTCCAGTCTTCTCATTGTAATGATTCTTTATGTCAGTAAATTCTGGAGGCGCATCCTCCGATTAACCTCACTCCTAAAGAGAGAATGTAGAGAGCCACGCGCAGGAGGAGCGCGGCAACGGCGATCACAGCCGTGATTATCAGAAGCAATATCCGTAAAACCGTCATACATCATTCATTTGCGAGTTGCTTTATCGCGGCTTCAATGTCGCCGCCAAGTCTACGTGCCGTATCCAGCACCCTGATTTTCTCCGTTTCCTCTGTGGTGTAGCAGAAATATTCCTCCCGGCTGACCTCCGTGGCATACACCGCCGACTGCGTTCCGCCGAGTCCTATCCAGACTTCCTTATACAGCCGGTTCGGATTGTTTGCGAGATTGATGCTGAGTATCTGCGTCTTCTCCTTGTCGGTCAGACCTAACAGCGACTGGATCTGGTCAAAGCGGTTCATATACTTGCGCTGATCCAGAAGAATCTTGCAGTCGGAGTTGTTGATGATGGTCTCCTTGACAATCGGCGACGATATGATGTCGTCAACCTCCTGCGTAACCACCACGGCCTCCCCGAAATATTTGCGGACGGTCTTATACATATAGCGCATATACTCGGCCATGTTAGCGGTGGAGAGAGCCTTCCACGCCTCCTCGCATATAAGGAGTTTCCGGATACCCTTCAGGCGCCGCATCTTATTGATGAAAGCCTCCATGATGATTATCGTCACCACCGGGAACAATTCCTTGTTATCCTTCACATTATCAATCTCGAAGACGACAAACCGCTTGTTGAGAAGGTCGATGTTCTCCTTTGAGTTGAGAAGGAAATCGAAACGGCCGCCGTGGTAATACTGCCGGAGAGTAGTCAGGAAATTGTCTATGTCGAAGTCCTGACGGTGTATCGGAATCGGGCGTTTCGCCATTTCCTCGCGGTACTCGTCGCGCATGAACTCGTAGAACGAGTTGAAGCAGGGAACGATGTCGCGGTCTTTCTTCATCCGGTCTATGAACATCGACAGAGCAGAGCCAAGCTCACCCGATTCCGTCTTCGTTATCCGGTCGTCCTCCGACTTCCATAGCGTGAGAAGCAGCGTCTTGATGCTGTCCTTTTTCTCCACATCGAAAACATAATCCTCGGTATAGAAGGGATTGAAGGATATGGGGCTGTCCTCCCGGTATGTGTAATATATGCCGTCCTCACCGTGGGTACGGTTGTGGATAAGGTTGCACAGACCTTCGTAGGAGTTGCCGGTGTCTATCAGCAGTACATGGGCACCCTGTTCATAATACTGGCGGACCAGATGGTTTGTGAAGAAAGACTTGCCGCTACCTGACGGCCCGAGTATGAATTTGTTACGGTTTGTCGTTATGCCGCGCTTCATAGGCTCGTCGGAAATGTCGAGGTGCAGCGGTTTCCCGGTCAGACGGTCAACCATCTTTATCCCGAATGGCGACAGCGAAGAACGGTAGTTCGTTTCCGCAGTGAAGAAGCACACCGCCGGCTCTATGAAGGTGTAGAACGATTCTTCCGCCGGGAAATCGGCCTCGTTGCCCGGCATGGCAGACCAGAACAGCGTAGGGCAGTCGATGGTGTTGTGCCTTGGCATACACCCCATAGTCGCAAGCTGACCGCCGACATCGTTCTTGATGCGCCGCAGTTCCTCCGTGTCGTCGCTCCACGCCATGACATTGAAATGCGCCCGGACGCTTGTCAGCCCGTATGAATGGGCCTCGTTCAGATAACGGTCTATCCATTCCTTGTTGATCGCGTTGCTGCGGCTGTACTTGGAAAGACTGTTCATGTTGCGGGCGGTCTTCTCGAAGCGGGCAAGATTCTCGTCGTGGCAGTCGATAAGCACATACTGGTTGTATATGTGGTTGCACGGTAGGAGCAATCCGACAGGTGAGGCAAACGACAGACGGCAGTCGGAACGGTCGGTGGAAAGACGCTCGTAACGGTTGTCGGTGCTGACCTTGCCCGGAAGGTCGTCGGTATCCGAAAGGGTATGGAGGCAGAGCATCTTGTCGCCGATACGCATCTCCCTTGCCGAGAGGTCTATATCTTCAAGACACGTTACATCCGACATGGAGAGGGAAAGATATTTCTCTATGATGCCCGATGTCGTTTCAGTTCCCAGGATCTCGTCGTCAGACAGACGGCGCAGACCGATATATCCGGTGTCGTTGATGATGCGCTCGAACTGTTCCACACTCTCCATGAACTTCACAACCATCTCGTGATTCAGTTCTTTCGGGGTTATGCGCCCACGGCACAGGGTGGAAAAATTGCTCTGCTGGCGCATCCGCTCCTTCGTCGTCTTGGTCAGGAACAGATAGCATTTGTGGTCAAGATATGGACGCTCGTTGAAATGGCGCTCGAAAGAGCGGTCGAGGAAACTCAATCCCTCGTTCTTGGCAGAGCCAAGCGACTCCGTCGATGACTGCAGTTCCGGGCGGTAATTCTCCGATATGAATATGTCCTGCTTGTGGACAACCGAAAAATGCGGCAGAACCTTTATCGCCTTGCACCATGCCGAGTGCATGGCCTCGTATTCGGCGGATGTTACCGTGAACAGCTCCGGGAGCCTCACCTCAAAGGCCACCGTTATGTCGGCGTCCTTTGAGATGATGCAGCCGTGTTCAACGGCAAGGAGGGGGAGTTTAGATTCAAGAGTCGTCGCTCTCAGGGTATTTCTCATTATTATCTATTATGTTGTTTCCTACACGTTTTTATCAGGCGTGTGATTCGCAACCGGTTGATTATGTAGCGCGGCCTGTATCTCACGGCTCCGAGTTTCATGAGGCCGTATTGTCCGAACTTGGAGTTCAGGCGGAAAGTGAGCCAGACGAGGGCCGAGGCCGACACAGCGGCAAAGCCTATGCAGAACCATTGCGGGATACCCGCTACATACATAATCACGAACAGGACGAACAGGGACAGAAGGCCGATGACGAATATGAACAGATATTGCGCTTTCAGACCCTTGTACTCCACACTGCGTCCAACGCCTTTGTTTATGGAATACTCGGACATCAGAGGAAGAATGACTTGAGGATTGTGGCGGCCACGATAAGGAAGATGCAGGCTCCGAACCATGACGCGGCGGTCTTGCTGGTGTCGGGGTCTCCGCTCGACCATTTGGAGTAGCATTTAACGCCTCCGATAAGACCCACGACCGCCCCGATCGCATAGATAAGTTTCACTCCCGGCTCGAAGTACGATGTCACCATCGTCGTAGCCTCGTTGATGCCCGACAGACCGTTGCCGGCGGCACTGACAAACTCGACAGAGCAGAGAATCATAAGAACGGCGAGGACGACACGTCCTTTCAGAATCATAAACTTGTCTTTTACAGTTTTCATAAGAATCAGTGTTTGAATGTGGCCGGGATACACACCCAGCCACGGTAACGCCTTTTTTCGGCTTGTGTGGTGGATGGTATGACTCAGTACGGTCAGCCGTAATCAATCTTCTTCATCTTTTTCGCTGTCTTTGTCAGTATTCTCCGGTCTCCGGAGTGAGCCGTCAACATCAATTTCACGACCTTTGCGCCTTGTCGCGGACGGCCTGCCGATTTTTTTCTTGTGCGCCGCCCGCACACTCTCGGCTATGCAGTTCATTATCCCGGCGTTGATTCTTTCATCTGTCTCCATCATTTTGCCGATGAATACCACATCGCGCATACCGGTCAGGACTCTCCCCGCCTCGGCTTTCTGTTCCGGTGTCGCCGAAGGATTTGCCGCCACGGACACCGCCGCCTCAATCTCGTCGATTGATTCCCCTTTCGCGGGAGGGGAAACGCTGTCAGGCTCAAAGTCGTCCATGTCCGGGGTATCGTCCGCCGTGTCGTTGCCGCTGTCATCTTCCGCTTTCTCGGAATTCTCCGGTTCAGACTTTTTGAACTCCACATCCTGCGGATTTACATCCCCCATCCTGGCATTCAGCACATAGGTCATGGCTGCTGCCATAGATTCGGTAAGCACCTCGCGGAATCTGTCCAGATCGAAATCGCTCTGCGGAACGACGGTAACGGCGTTTTTCTTCGGTTCCTCTCCGTCGCTGTCCGACACCGTTTCCTGCGCTTTATTTTTACCGTCGGTTTTGGTGTCGGGCTTCTTGCCTTTTCCCCGGAACATCCATGTCACGAAGGCGAGATAGACAAAGGCGCATAAAATCAGGATTGATGCTGTGTTCATAGGCGCGTTTTTTTCTTCCCCTTCTCCATAAGGGTGTTGAGGATGTCGGCGTTTCCCTTCAGGTGGTCGAGAAGAATCCTTGTTACATACACCCCGATTGTCAGCCCCTCCACATCAAGGAGCGGCACGGTCATTTTGAGCCTGTCAACAAGCTCACGGGGAACGAATATACCTTTTCTTGCCCCGACTTCTCCCGGCTCCAGAAACAGGGAGCGGTAGGAAACCATGTCTTTCGCAGATACTGCGGCGGATTTTTTATTTGTCGTAGCGGCGCTATTGTTTTCAGTTGCCATATCTGTCAGAATTTTAATGAATCGTTGAACATCCTCTTTATGATGTCGTCATATTCCTTGAAATGCTGTTCCAGCACGTTGTTGACATATTCCGTAATCGAGCCTCCATCGGAGAAGAAAAGCATCATCTTCTGCATTTTGAGCTTGAACTCCTCGCTTATGTACACCTGTTTCCCTTTGCGGCTTATGCGCCGGTACTTGTTTTTCAGGATAAAACTCTCCATATATTCAAGTTCCCGGTTGGAAAGTGGGGTGCTGGCGGTCACGGTCTTGTCTGATGCCGCTCTTTCAGGAGAGATCGGCGTTTCGGACGGTGCCGGAGTTTCGGGCGCGGCTGTTGTGTGCGATGCGTTTTCCTCGTATCTTTCAAGGAACTTGTCGGCATCGAAGCCTTGTTCTCTTTTCCTTGCCATAATCAGTCAGGTTCTATGGTTGCCAGAATCTCATCCGCCAGTTCCGGAAGCTGACTGTTGCGCAGAAGGCTCTTGTCCGGAGGCATGAACGTGGAGCGGAATATCCCGCAGCGTCCCGATGTGTCGCCGTCTTTGGTGTACTTCACGCTCATGGGCAGGATGGTGTCCAGCGATTCGATGCACAGCGAGGCCACATAACGGTTGATGATCTGACAGAGGTTGTTGCGGTCTTTCGGCTGCACCTTGTTCCAGACAAGGAACAGCCCTTTTACATTGCATCCTTCCTTGAAGAGCATCTGCTCGTTCACGTTGTGGGCGAATCCGATTGAACTTTTCAGATCCCCGGTCTCCGGGGTTATCGGCACAAACAGATAGTCCATCGCGGCCAAAAGGCTTACCAGTTCACGGTCGTTGACCGTACCTGTGATGTCGAAGAACACATATTCGGGCGGTTCACCTTTCTTTATCTCTTTTTCCGCAAGGTCAAGGGCGGTGGACGGGGAGCATTTGATAATCTCATAAGCGTCTCCACGGAACTGCTCCATGAATCTGGTGAAACGCCTGTGGACGACGGGATTCTCCCGTATCAGCAGCTTGTCCTTCTCGCGGTACTCAATCATGCTGTGCTGTCTGGGGTCACAGTCGAGAGCCAGCACCCTCTTTCCGAGGACATAGTGCAGGTAGCTTGCGACAAGTGTCGTAAGGGTGGATTTGCCGGCTCCCCCTTTCTGTGTGGCGAAAGCCACATAAATCGGGTCTTGCATTTATAGTAGGTGGGATTGGGTAATGTAATTCGGCGTCCGCCGTGCGGCACTTTTCCCGTGCCTTGTGGAATGTCCGGCTTGATAACCATGTCCGGCTTATCCGTGGAGTGAACTGAAAATCGCCAGCCCGTTCACTCCGGCATACAATCAATAAGAGGTCTGCAATCAGTTAGTACATCAATACGTCAATACATCAATACGTCAATACATCAATACATCAATACGTCAGTATTTCCTTACGTCAGTACATCAGTACGTTCATGCGTCTGACTGTTCAGCCATTCAGATGTTCATACGGTCATACATCCGTATTTCCGTTTGTTCAGGCATACATCTGAATGAACTGACGTTGTGCCGACCTTCAATACACACAGAAACACATTCATTCATCTGTCCACTCGTAAGGAAGTATGAACTTACTGCCATAATCATGACCGGATGGAGGTACAGCCGGGAGTCTGTTCATCTTTATTTTCATATTTATGTCCGCATGACCTTTCAGCCATAAGGATGACTTTCAGCACATCCTTCCGTCGGAGTGGATGACCGGCCGTTTGACTGACCGGAACTGCAATCATAACGACGGTCATTCAGAAAAAGATTTATAGTTTTCCAAAAGTGCCGACGATTGCCGACCGATTGCCGGCGATTTCCACCCTCGGCAAACCAACCGCCTCTGATATTGTTACGCAGATACACACAACACATTCCTCAAACTCGCTTTTCAGCTGCGCCGGGGGATCGTTTTTTCTCATCGCAACCCCTCATGTCGGCTGATTGGTCCTTACGATTCCGGGATTCGACAAACATGATTCCGGGATTTCATCGCAAGTGTACAAACACATTCGCTTCATCTGATTTTTACCGATTTACGATGCCAACATTGGCATGGCAAGGTATGTGAAGTGCTGCACCAAATTGAATTTGCAGCACATCACCCTTGCCAAGCGAGCTTGGGTTGGGATGGCTCCAGAGTCGCCCTCCCCATTCTCGATTCTGCGCTTCGCAGATTTGATTACCCTTTTTATTGCAAGATTTATGACTGACAATAGAAAGAGGGCCGGCAGAAAACCGAAGGCCGACACCACCGTTTTCAGATGTTCCGTCAACTTCACTGCCACAGAACAGGTCATACTGATGTCGATGTATGATAAGGTTCGGGTAGAATCCATGTCGGCGTTCATCAAGATGGTGCTGTTTGAAAAGCCGTTCAAGGTCTTTTATGTGGACGAGAACACACGCGTGTTCATAGATAAATCTGTCTCTTATACACATCTGACGCTGCCGACGATCTTACG
>ENA-OYYR01001266-OYYR01001266.1-human-gut-metagenome-genome-assembly--contig:-NODE-1266-length-10171-cov-6.898577_pt1 | contig 10171 bp, 6 predicted proteins | sample MGYA00244066_ERZ653454 | MGnify/ENA primary metagenome ERZ653454 (study PRJEB26926, sample SAMN06165163) | human gut metagenome | biome: ENVO:00009003; feature: ENVO:2100002; material: ENVO:00002003...
GAGATTAGCTGCAGTCTCGTGGGCTCGGAGATGTGTATAAGAGACAGCCTTCCGGCCGCATTCCTTTTTTGGCAAGGTAATAGGGGCGATCCGTTCCACGCTGAATATCTACAACAACAACATTTTTCCCATTTTCCACGATGGTTTCATAATGCAGGAACATGGTTATATCCGGTTTTATCGCATCCCTTACCATATTGCTGATTTGAAGGGAAACACTATCCGCATTATCCAATCCGATAACCGTGCCATCGTCCCTGACCCCTATATACAGTTTTCCGCCATCACAGTTTGCAAAAGCAATGATTTCTTTTTTTATGTCGTCTACCACAACTTCTTTCAGTTCTACGGTTTCGCTTTCCCGAAAAAGCATAGTGCCATCTCCTTTATTTCAAATTTGTAAGTCTATCATATCAAATCGTGTCAATCATGTCAATAAAGCTGACACGATTATGATTCGATTATGACACGATATTCTCATTGTACCCGCAAACTCAAGAAATAATTACGTGATAGTTCCTACAAGTTCATAAATTTTGAAAGGATTGTGTTAGAAACTTTTGTTTTTCTAACCAAAGCATGATACGATTGACCCGATAAATGACACGATGAAATAATCCAGAGATAGCTTTTGTCCCGAATATTGTGTATTATTCGGGACATTTTAAGCACTCGGCAGGTAGATCCAGTCGTGCATCAGGCACACGCTGGGTTCGTCCTCCCTGGGAACCAGACGGTAGGTACATTCCCCATAGACCGTGCGTTTGTCCTCGATCTCCATGCCATAGGCTTTATAAAAGCGGTATTCCAGATTGGAGATAATACAGCGCAGGGTTTGCAGAGCCTCCCTCTGAGCTGATACGATCAGGTCACGGTCAATGCTGCGCTTCAAAAACAGCAGCGATTTGTAAAGCTGTACCTCTGTGCGGTAAGGGCGGCAGTCTTTCGTTTCCAGCCATCCGCAAAAAGCGACCGGTCCGCTCTGGATCACACTGCGGTCCGGGTGATAATACTCGTAGCAGTCCAGGTTTGCCGTATTCAGAAGATAGAGCATTTCCCGGACTTCATTTTCCGGCATGTCGTAAAACCGCAAAAGCGAGCGGTAAAGATGGACATAGCCGGGAATGGAAATCATGGTATTTACCATAAAATAAAATCCTCCTTGTAAACAGCAGGTGCGGGAGCTTTTGCCCCCGCACCGTCTAAAATCTATATTTCGTTATCTACTTTCACGAGTTTTCCCATGACAAGGAAGCGTCCTGTGCCGCCCGGCGTACAGGTAGAAAGGGTCAGTACCTTATCGCTGCAGGTCACAGTCACATCACTTTCCACCGCAGAACGTTCCTTCATAGCTGTAAGCCAGGTAGTATAAGCACCGTCATCCTTCCAGGAAAGCTGCCAGGGAGAAGTTTCATTGCCGGATTCTTCCGGCTTTGCTGCAAACGCCGCAAAGATCTCCATGACATAACCACCCTTCGGAGTAACGAGATACATCTGCCTGTGAGCATCAAAGTAACTTTGTTCATCGTACCGGTTCAGCAGCGCAAACATGGAACCATCCCGCATATTATGACCGTAAATGATCGTATTGCGGTCTGAAAAATCTGCCCGGTTTTCATAGTCGGCAAACAGGCAGCCAACCTTGTTATAGGTCCCGTCATAAAGATGGTTCAGGTAATACTCGTTGTTGTCGGTCTGCGTCACCGGATAATTGAGCACCGTATCAGGAAGAGAAAGCCATCCGATGATGTCCGGTCCATTTTCACGGAGCGCTTCAAAGTCTACCGAAGGCAGGACAATATCGGCATCGTCCCGTTTTGGTTCTGTCGGATCGGGTGCCGACTCCGGGGAAGCTGTCTGCTCCGGTACTTCCACATATCCGGCAAGATCCCGATAGGCGTCTTTACTCTCGGCATACTGGTTTAAGTCACGGAACACCAAAAAACCGCTGCCAAAAGCCACCAGAACGCAGAGTGAAAGGACAGAAATCCCGACAGCCGTTCTTTTCGGGGAAGTCCTGCTGTATTTTCCCTTTTTGAAATAATACACAGCAAATACGCTGCCGCCGATCAGTGCGGCTGCCAACAGTCCGCCATATAGGAAAATATACGGATCATCCCCGGTCTGCGGTACCGGCTTTTGAGGGGTGGAAGGATTGGACGGAACAGAAGGTTTTTCCGGCTTTTCCGGTTTTTCATTAAAGAACTGGACCGTAGATGTCTGGTCAGCTTTGATCTCCACCGTAGCGGCATCAGGAATGATGTAATCCTTGCTTGCCCGGTTTGCAACTTCTGTTACGGTATAAATACCGACACGAAGGCCCTTGACTTCAATTACACCGGATTTTGGAGTGGTGAATGTCTCGCAGTAGGAGCCGTCCGCGCTCTTGACCTCGATGGCAAAACCATCTTTGCGCCCGTCGCTGGAATCCTTTGTGATCTTTAAGTTGCCGCGGTAAGCCTCATTGGTAAATCCGTGCCCGGCTTCTCCATTTTCCACAACTGCGACCTGTCCATCTTCTGTGATGGAAAAATAGTAAGCGTTTGAGTCAGGCTGATAGCCCTCCGGCGCTTTGCTTTCTTTGATAAAGTAGCCGCCAGCCAGAAGGTTTTCCGCCGTATGATAGCCTGCATCGGTTTCTTTCAGCGTACCGATCTTTTGATCGTCAGGATCATATTCCTGGTTGGCGTTGGAATCCGCATACAGGTCGAACACTGCACCGGGCAGGAAGCGCAGGAAAGAATTCTTGTCTTTCTTATCCTCCTTTTCCACAGGGGACGGTTCCTCCACAGCTTCGGTTTTAGTTACCTGCACACTGCCGCGGATCAGGGTGTTTTCCACACGGATCTCGATATGCTGTCCGTCTGCACCGATATATACATGGTGCTGCTGCGGGCTTACTGTATAAAGGTCAGGGGCAGAGATCTCCTTGACGATCCAGTGTCCGTAAGGAATATTCTCAAAGGAAAAACTGCCGTCTTTTCCGGTAATAGCAGTAAGCAGCGCATTTTCTTCAGTAAATTCTTCGGTATCAGGTCTAAACAGACCCATGAGCGCACCGGCAAGCGTGACATCCTCGCCGCCTTCCGGGTTTTCCCCGACTTTTACACCGTCTACACGCCCACGGAGAAGTTCATTGGAAACAGCCTCGCCTTCATTGACAAGGATCTGTACCAGGGCGGTTTCCTGACCAGCATACTCAAAGACAACCGGATATTCCTGATCCGAAAGGATATAGGCGCCGTTGGTTGTGCGTTCCTTGACATAATAGCTGCCAAAAGGCAGGTCGGAAGCGAAGGAAGCACTGTAACCGCCGGATTCATCAGACGAAACAGAGACCACTTCCAGAAGTCCATCTGCCGGGATCACGCTGCCATCTGCCGCCGTCAGATCTGCGGAAGCATAAAGTCCAAAGGAAATATCCTTATATTCCTCGTTCATGCCAAGACCGAACAGGTCATCGGTCTCCATTGCCTTGAAAAGTGTGACATCCACTTTCTGTCGTTTGTCATAAAGACCTGTTGCTGCCTGTGTGACCTCCACGGTCTCACCCGCATAGGTCAGTTCCACATATTCCGGTTGAGGATTCAACACACAGCCGGAAGGCGCCTGACGTTCCTCCAGACGATAACGGCCAAGATAGAGAGACCCGCTTTTCGCTGTGCCGTCCTCGCCGGTCGTAAGTGTTTCCACAACCGTATCTTTTTCTGCCCGCAAGGTACCGTCACCGGTATAAATATCTTCATCTGCGATCACGTCATAGATCGCTCCGGGAAGTCCGGAAACCTCATACACAGGTTGGTACAGTCCGTCGTTTTCCTGGACAGAAGCAAATACTTCTCCGGTCTTTTTGATGGTAAGCTGGCCTTTCTGCGGCATATTGTACTGAGTGACCGTCACAACCGCCTCGCTGCCGTCAATGGTAAACGGTACCGGCTGATCGGAAAGCACATAGCCATAAGGGGCAGCCACCTCATAAAGTTCATAATCCCCGGCGGCCAAAGGCTCCGGCAGCATCAGCCAGCCCTCGTCAGAAACATAGAAGGTATCCAGTGTTTCCGGGTTCGGATAGTAGACGGTCTGGGTGATAAATTCCCCGGTGGAAAGATCCTTGATCTGAAAACCGGTTCCGGTCACAGGGATAATCTTTCCGGTCTCTGCGTCACATTTTTCAACTTTCAGACGGGCTGTGATGGTGCGGTTGTTCAGGATATAGCTGTAAGTCTTTCCGTCAGAGGAAATGAATACCGTAAAGTCCGGGACAAAGGCTTTGCCTTCCTCGCCTGCGATCTGATGGACCGTATAATGCCCATAAGGAAGCGGTTTACTGGAAGCAAAACCATCCGCATCCGTGGTAAGAAGGTCACGTTCACTTTCCTTTGCCGCGTCATAGCTTCCGGCTGCCTTTAAGTAAACTTCAAAGACTGCGCCTGCTTCCGGGCGTTCGATGATACCGGCATTGGGATCGTCGGTATTTTCGCCCTCAGGCACATCCGGGTCCAGGTCATCGGTGTGCTTGACAAGCTGGATATTTCCGTAAATAACCGTTTCCGTCACCTGATTTTCTGTGGTATTGAGTTCCACTTCATACAGGGAAGGGGATGCACCCACTTCATAAATGGTTTCATTCAGAAGATACCCGGTGCTCGGTTCGATCTCCCGGATCGTCCAGCCATCCCCGCATACATAATAGCGGGTCATAAAGCTGCCATCCGGCCCGGTAGTATAAGTGTCGATCAGTTCGCCATCACGGAAGATCCCATAGGTCGCCCCTGCAAGCGTGGCATCCCCCTGGGCATTTCCGGTGTCAGCATCACTCTTTACCACATGGACGCGGAACTTCTTCAGGATATTGCTGAAATGTACCGAAGAAGTCTGCCCGCTTTCAATGGTCACGTACTGTGCGGAAGGGGTCACATAGCGGTCCACCGGCAGCTCTTTTACCAGATAGGTTCCCGGCAGGAGCTTCTTTTCAATCTGGCCGTTTTCTCCGGTCGTGACTTCCTCATTGACTTCATTTCCCAAAATGTCCGTACCGGAAATATGGAAGGTGATACCGGAAACAATGCCGTCCTCACTGGTCTTGACAAGTTTTGCAGTACCGTAAGTTTCCGTTTTGATCTTTACAAAGAAGGAAACCGGATCGCTGGCGCCGGTCATCATGGTCTGGTAGCCGGGTCTGCCCCAGATCAGCATGTCGTTTGCCACCGGGATATTCTTTCGGAATTCAAACAGCACCGGGTCCATCATCATCTGCCTGCTGGTAAAGGTGTATTCATTTCCGTTTCTTGTCACAGAAACGCCGCTGCCTTTCAAAGCCTCCAGGTCGATCTTCAAGTTGTTGGTATCTGTGACCGTCAGGGTATAGACCTTTTTTTCTACATCCCATTTCAGTTCCAGTTCCGGTGCTTCGCTTTTCTTAGAAGAAGTAAAGGAAGGGACTGTGGAATGGGAAGCAACCTGTGCCAGAATCCAGTCATAGGCTTTTTCTGCCGGTCGTCCGGCAATCACGCTGAAATACTGATCGGCGTCTGCGTGGCCGTTTCCGTGGCGGCTGTACGGATCGCTTCTAAGCTGCTGCTGGTATTCCCAGAGGATGATCTGGGTTGCCATCTTATAGTCATCCTCGTTGATCCCGGAAACGGGGAGCGCCGCACCGGGTTTCCAGCCATAAATCGCAGTCAGGGTGATCCCCCTCCTTGCCTCGGCAGGAAGCAGGTTCAGGTATTGGCTGTTGGTCCCGCTTTCCGAAACATAGGTGTTTTCCGAAGTATGGTAAGGAATCCCGCTCTCCACACAGTAAACCTGGTGGCTGATCCCGTCAGAGTCCGTCAGCATATAATGCCGGTAAGCATTGCCCCCGGAACTGGTGTGTACGTCGATGGTTCCGTCTGCATGGTAGGCAAGATAGGTGTAAGGCGCCGGGGCGCGGTAGTGGTTCCCATCAGAGCCCACATACTGGTCGCCCAGCCAGGAGCTTGCCGTCTGTCCGACAGACATGGCAAAAGCCTGAGCCGGAAGAAGCCCCAAAATGCTTGCCATACAAAGCAAAAACGCCAACAGCTTGCGAAAGCCGCGGCGTCTGGTTATGATATGTTCCATGAAAAAATCCTCACTTTCATAAAATCTAAAAGGACAGCCTTATTTGCTGTCCTTGTCGTCAAAATCATCCTCGGAAAGATATTCCGGTTCCCCGTATGCCTCATCCGGGTCAAAGCCTTCTCCATAACCGTCATCCTCAAATTCCGCATCGTCCTCGGCCTGCTGTTTCGGACGCACGATTTTTACATAGTAACCGATCCCGCCGACCGCAAGTAAGGCAGCAAGGATAAACAGGATCGTGCCGACGCTGCCGGTTTCTTTCTTCGGCTTTTCCGGTTCTGCCGGTTTTTCAGTTTCCGCCGGCTTTTCTTTTCCTTTGCAGCCATTTAAGTCATTTTTGCAGACCGGACAGCCGGTATTGACTTTTCCTGCCTCACATTTTTCGGTGCAGTTGCAGCTTTCTTCCTGGGGAATCATGCTCATGCTGCCATTGTTCTTTTCTGCAAGCGCCATCAGGTCGGACTCTGTGACGCCGTTTAAGAAGTAGACATTGTTATCTTCCCGTTTCCCGTCGATCACCAGATAAAAGACATTGCCCGCGTCCGTAGTGATGGTGTAAAACTGTTTTTCCCCATCCGTACCGCTGATGTTGTCCTGTACCGTTCCGGTGCCTTCCGGGGTAAATGCACCTTCCGGGATCGCAGAAGTATTTTCCTGCTGTCCGGTACTGTTATCTGAACCGGAAGAATTTCCGCCGCCGGAAGGGGTTGCAGCGTTTGAGCCGGAAGGTTTTTCTTCCTTAGGCGGTTTTGTCTGTGTACCGGACGGACTCTGGGGTGCTGCCGCAGCAGGTTTCTTTTCAGGAGCCGGTTCTTTGTAATACGGATTATCCAGCTTTACCGCATCAGAACGGTTTCCTGCATAATCTTTTGCGTATATGCTTACCTGTTTTTCTGTTCCTGCATAATCTTTTAGTGCAACCGACGCTTTCCCATCGGTGAGGGAGTTGATACGGTTTTCATCAACAAAGACCGCCTCCACGCCAGATAGATCGTCACTGCTTTCTATTTTCAGGGCATCGCCCTCCAGGGAAGCAGTCAGCGTTGGCGGTGTGGTGTCTTTGGAACCGCCGGCATGAGCCGTTACAGGTAATGCGCTGACACTTACAAGAAGCGTAAGCGCCAGCAGCAGGGAAAGTTTTTTAAGCCTCATGCACATCCTCCTTCTCCTGCGGTAAAACAGTTTCCGAAGGGGCTGCCTGCTGTGATTTCAAAAAATCCGCAAGCTGCTGGGGCGTCAGTTTGAAACTGCGCGCCACCGCCACATAATCGGTATTTTCCAGCTCCGTTTTCTGTTCCTCCAGCTTATGGAGCTTTGCCTGCATTTCCGCAATCTTTGTTTTGGTCTTTTCAATTTCCTTTTCCAGTTTTTCAATTTTAGGATTCAATTTATTACCTCCAATCTGTTAAGGCAGACGCCCAAATGTATAAAAATGCTGCTGCCAGTAGCTTGTGTTGATGTTGGCATAAGAGATCGGGTCTCCGCAGTGGATCATCATTCCATTTCCTACATAGATCCCTACATGGCTTGCGCCGCTGGTATTGTAGGTCCCCTGGAAGAAGATCAGGTCGCCCGGTTTTGCATCCGCACTTGATACCGGCGTACATACACCTAAAAGACCGTCCGCAGTCAGCCTTCCAAAATTCCAGCCGACGCCGCAGTTGTTGATCACCCAGGACACATAGCCGGAACAGTCAAAGGAAGTGGAAGGGCTTGCGCCTCCCCATACATACGGATAGCCAAGATATTTTTCCGCCTCGGCCATCATTGCGGCAAACTGTTCATCCGCAAGGGCTTCCGGTGGAATGTCATAATCGAAGTAGTTTCCTGTGCCGCCTGAACCAACTTCCGGCAGGTGCCGTTCGCTGGTATCGCCGGTATCGGCAAAATACAGGGGATTCAAATACTGGCCGTCAACCAGGACTTCTAAGTGCAGGTGGGCCCCGGTAGAATTTCCGGTATTCCCGACCTTTGCAATCACATCCCCGGCTTTGACCTCCTGCCCGGCAGAAACAAGGATCTGGGAACAGTGCCCGTATTTGGTCGTCAGGGTATGTCCTTCGTATGCCTCGCCTTCAATAGCGACACACAAGCCATAACCGCCGGCATTTCCCGCAAGGGTGACCGTTCCGTCATGCCCGGCAAGGATCTCTGTGCCCTCCGGCATCCCGATGTCCACACCGGTGTGATAGTTCTTTTCCCCACTGATGGGATGTACCCGGTAGCCGTAGTAGCTGGTCACATAAGGGAGCCAGTTGGTGCCAAAGACATTTTTGACATACTGGCGGTTTCCTTTTGTCTGCAGCAGGATCTCGCAGATCTCTTTCTGGTCTGCGTTCATCCGGGAAACGACCAGGTTTTCCAGAGGTGTGACCGTGAGCTTGACATTTAAGATGCGCCATTCATAAGGCACTTCCTCCTGGGTTTCTTCTCCGGTTTCCGGGTCAACGGAAGTTTCGGTACGGTAACGGATCTCGGTTTCTTCTGAAAAGGACAGGGTATATTGTTCCTGGAAAAGCTGCCGCAGCACGCTTTCCACTTCATCGTAAGTAAATCCCTGATAAGCAGAAGTCAGATACCCCATCAGCACATACGGGTCATGCTCGATCGCACCCAGGTTATACCGGTATTCGTCATAGCCGGGGCGGTCTGATTCCACCCGGTCTATTTCCAGTTGCAGATCTGTTTCCCACTCGGTATAGGTAAGCTCCGCCTGGTTGATGTCCTGATCGTCTGCAAGATAGGTAGAAGCAGCCAGACTTCCCAGACCACCGGTCCCGATATTGGAGAATGTGGAAAACAGGGACATGATCAGGAAAATTACCAAAAGGAGAAGCAGGAGGACAAGGCAGATCACAGGGTGCCGTTTGACCGCATGGACAATACCGACGCTGACCCTCTCTGTTGCGACTGCGGCATTTTTTGCCTGTTTCCCGGCTTCACGGGCAGCCTTGGCATACTGCCTTTTCAGTTTTTGTTTCTGCCATATCCGGGCAATCGCATGTTTCTTCAGCTCCGGGTGGTCGCTAAGAGCCTGCCGGTAAGCAAGTCTTGCGTTTGCCTTTGCTGATTTTTGCTGTAATTTCGCTGCCTTTCGGTAGGGGGCAGTTTTATGCCGGTGATATGCCGTGCGAAGCCCCGCCTCGCCCACAAGTTCAGAGCGGTGGGCTGCCTTGATCCCCACATTTTCATCCTCTGCCTCATAAATCTTTTTATGGGCGTAACCAATGGCAGTATTGGCGCCCGCCTTGACCGGACGCAGGGGTACAGGTCCTTTTACATGGGCCTTTTGGGATTTAACCTCCTTTTCAAATTTTAAGTGTTTTTTGGCTTTTCCGGTCTCCGGGTCGGAAACCGTCTCCATGCGCAGTTTCTTCCGGGCCGGCAGACGATTTTGCGCCTGCTCTGCTTTTTGTGCAGTCCGTTCCGCCTTCCGTCTTGCATGGGTGAGCTTTTTATCCTTTGTCTCCGGCGGCAGTTCATCCGCAGTAAATTCCAGCTTGGATGTTTTCGGCGGTTCGCTATCCACACTCTTTTCCTTTTGTGCTGCCTGTTCCTCCGCCTGTGCCGCTTCCTGAAAACGCTGCTGATATTTGTTCCCATGCTGATGTGTCCGGTAACGATGTTCCTGACCGGATCTGTCTGTGCCGCTCGGTGGGGCTGATCCTTCGGAAGAAGGTGCATATTGTCCGGTATCATGGTCTGTCACATCATCTGTTACGCTCATGTAACGACCTCAGCCAAGCGTGAAGCGGCAAAGACAATGGGTAACATCCTCTCTGGTGCGGTATAGTGCTTTCCGCTATCCGCTCCCGTTGGGGTCAGCGTTTGGGTCAGAAAAAATGGCAAGTAAGATATTGGACGCAAAAATGCGGAAAAAGTCCTGATTTCGCAAGAAATCAGGACTTTCTGGTTGCGGAGACAGGACTCGAACCTGCGACCTCCGGGTTATGAGGCAGTCTCAAGCACAAATCGGAGTCATTTCGGCTCCGATTTGTGCTTTTTGCCGCCATTCACTCGGCGGATTTTCCGCTGTTTCCGTCCAGCCCTGCCCGCTCCAATCCTATTC
>ENA-OYYR01001270-OYYR01001270.1-human-gut-metagenome-genome-assembly--contig:-NODE-1270-length-10137-cov-6.037096_pt1 | contig 10137 bp, 8 predicted proteins | sample MGYA00244066_ERZ653454 | MGnify/ENA primary metagenome ERZ653454 (study PRJEB26926, sample SAMN06165163) | human gut metagenome | biome: ENVO:00009003; feature: ENVO:2100002; material: ENVO:00002003...
ATCTACACGCGTAAGATCGTCGGCAGCGTCAGATGTGTATAAGAGACAGTGATGGATCCCTGCTTGGTCGACGTGATTCGCTCCTGCAGCATACCCATCTCCGACGACAGAGTAGGCTGATAACCCACAGCCGACGGCATACGGCCTAAGAGTGCCGATACCTCGGAACCTGCCTGAGTGAATCGGAAGATGTTATCGATGAACAGAAGAATATCCTTCGATCCGCCGTCGCTGTCACGGAACTGCTCGGCAACGGTCAAACCCGACAGGGCTACGCGCAGACGTGCGCCCGGCGGCTCGTTCATCTGGCCGAACACCAGCGTGGACTGCGAATTCTTCAGTTCCTCATGGTCGACATCGTCCAGGTTCCATTCCCCCTTCTCCATGCCTTCCGTGAATTTCTTTCCATATTTGATCACACCGCTCTCGATCATCTCGCGCAGCAGGTCATTACCCTCGCGGGTACGCTCGCCCACTCCGGTGAACACCGAGAAGCCGTTATGTCCTTTGGCGATATTGTTGATGAGCTCCTGAATCAGCACCGTCTTGCCCACACCGGCACCGCCGAACAGACCGATCTTACCACCCTTCATGTAGGGCTCCAGGAAGTCCACCACCTTGATACCGGTGAACAGGATCTCCTGCGAGATGGCCAGGTCATCGAACTCGGGAGCCGGCTGATGGATGCCGCGCAGGTTGTCGCGGTTCAGCGCGCCCAACATGTCGATGGGGTCGCCCACTACGTTCAGCAGACGGCCCTTGACCTGCGTGCCCGTAGGCACCGAAATGGGAGTGCCAAGATTGCGCACCTTGACACCGCGGCGTACGCCGTCCGTGCTTTCCATTGCCACGCAGCGAGCCGTATCCTCGCCGATGTGCTGCTCCACTTCAAGTATCAGCTCCTCGCCGTTGTCGCGAAGCACCTGCAACGCCGTATAGATCGGCGGTATCTGGTCCTTGCCGCCCTCGAACGATACATCGATCACAGGGCCTATGACCTGAACTACAGTACCTAAATTCTCGCTCATATCTTGTTTTTCTTATTTTCAGTTAGTATTAGAAGTGCCAGCCTAATGCTACGAACACCGTCATCAGCAAAAGGTTTGCCAGCGCGAACGGCATCAGGTATTTCCACTCGAACGACAGCAGCTGGTCGATACGCACACGGGGGAACGTCCACTTGAACCAGATTATGACGAACGAGATGAAGAATGCCTTGCCCAGGAACCATACCACGCTCGGGATATAGTCCATTACCATGTTGAAGCCGTCCCATCCGGGAATGTGCAGAGGCATCCATCCGCCTAAGAACATCAGCGAGGCTATGCCCGACACAATGAACAGGTTCAGATACTCGGCCAGATAGAAGAAGCCGAAGTGAATACCAGAATACTCCGTATGGTAACCGGCCGTAAGCTCATGCTCGGCCTCTGGAAGGTCGAACGGGCCTCGGTTGGTCTCGGCCGTTGCCGCAACAATGTAGATAAGGAATGCTATTATGGCGGGAATATGGCCCTTGAACAGGAACCATGCGTCCTCCTGGGCCCATACCAGCTCGTTTATGTTCATGGTGCCGGCCAGTACGATGATGGTCATGATGGCCAGACCCAACGACACCTCGTAGCTTATCATCTGCGCGCCGCTTCGCATGGCGCCGATCAGCGTGTACTTGTTATTGGACGCCCATCCGGCCAGCAGGATGCCTAACACACCCACAGAGCTGACTGCCAGCACGAAGAAGATGCCTATGTTCCAGTCTATGATCTGCAGTCCGTTACCCCACGGCAGACATGCCAGCATTATCACCGACGACGTGATGACCAGATAGGGCGCGAGCTTGAACAGGAACCGGTCGGTGCCTTTCAGGCATATCAACTCCTTGATCAGAATCTTGAACATGTCGGCGAACACCTGCAGAAGTCCCCACGGACCTACACGCATCGGGCCCAATCGGCACTGGAACCATGCGCACAGCTTGCGCTCGTACAATATATAGAACAGGGCCAGCACAGTGTATGCCAGCAGAACGATCACTCCGACAATGACACACTCTATCAGGACGGCGACCCAGTCGGCCATACCCGTCCCCAACAGCCAGTCATTGAAGCACGATGTCCATTTCCCAAAATCAAACATATCTTGTTATTGTTGTTTTATGCGTGGTTTATATCACTGTTAACGGTCAATATCGGGGATCACGAAGTCCAGGGCTGCGCCGATTGTAATCAGGTCCGCTATCATATAGCCTGTACATGTCAGGTCCATCACGCCCACCAGGTTGAAGCAGGGGCTCTGGAAGTGCACGCGATAAGGATTCTTCGATCCGTCGCTCTCGATGTACACGCCGAACGCGCCGCGCGATGCCTCCACCTGCTGGTACCAGTGGCCTACAGGCAACTTGATCAGCTTCGGAACCTGCGCGCGGATGTCGCCCTCGGGAATGTTGTCCACTAACTGGGCCAGTATCTTGCAACTCTCCTCTATCTCCTTCATGCGCACCATGTAGCGGCTGTACGAGTCGCAGCCGTCCAACAGCACCTCGTCGAAATCAAGCTCCGAATAGATGCCGTAGGGGTGTTTCTTGCGCGTGTCGTTGCTCCAGCCCGATCCGCGGCCGCTCGGGCCGGTGATGGCGTAGTTGATGGCATCCTCTTTCGACAGCTTGCCCACGCCTACCAGACGGTTCCTGGCTATAAGGTTGTTGGAGAATACGTTGTGATATTCCTTAAGGCGCTTGGGCATGATGGCTATCAGCTCCTTCACGTCCTTCTGGAAGTCGGGATGCAGATCGGCTATCACGCCGCCTATCACATTATAGTTCATCGACATGCGGGCGCCGCAAGTCTTCTCGAATATGTCGAGTATCATTTCACGCTCACGGAATCCGTAGAAGAACGCCGTGGTGGCGCCAAGGTCCATAGCCGTACATCCGAACGACAGCAGGTGGGACGAAATACGCATCAGCTCGTCCATCATGCAGCGTATCACCTCGGCGCGGCGCGGTACCTCGATGCCTAAGGCCTTTTCGATACACATGCACAGGCAGTGGCGGTTCATGTGGGCCGACATATAGTCCATACGGTCGGTGAAGTGCAGTGTCTGCGGATAGGTCATGCCCTCCGACAGCTTCTCGATGCCACGGTGGATATAGCCGGACACTACGTCCACTTTCTTCACGTATTCGCCGTCGAGCGAAGTGCGGAAACGCATCACACCGTGAGTGGACGGGTGCTGCGGGCCGATGTTCACCACATAGTCGTCTTTCTCGAACACGCGGCCGTATTCAGGCTTCAACTCGCCGTTCACCAGCTTGTAGCTTACGGTCTGGTCCTCGTTCTCCTCATCCTCCATGCGAATGGGATTCAGCTCGGGGTTGGCGTCGTAGTCCTTGCGCAGAGGGTGTCCCACCCAGTCGTTGCGCAGGAAGAAGCGGCGCATGTCGGGATGGTTCACGAACTTGATGCCGTACATGTCGTACACCTCGCGCTCCTGGAAATTAGCCACCTTCCACAGATCGCTTACCGTATGTATATAGCTGTTGTCGCGGTCGCCCGACGCCTCTACCTTCACCGACAGCATCTCCCAGTCACGGGATGTCGACGTCAGATAGTACATCACGCCTAATTTCTCCTTCCAGTCCATGCCCACAACTGCGGTCAGGACATCGAAACCGAGATCTTCCTTCAGTTTTTTGGCGAAGTCATGCCAATCCGGCTCCGCTACATTCACCTGCAGGCACTCTCCATCCTCGAATGTGGCCGCAGGATAAATCTTCTCTATCTTTTCTTTTAATTGGCTCATATCCGTTTATCCTATCTGCCCCTTCTCATCGGGATGTTGTGCGAAAAAGTCCTCGATTTTCTCCTTGCGGTTAGCACCGCCGAAGAATTTCTGCACCTTGATCTTGCGCTGCAGCTGCATCAGGCCGTAGAACATGGCCTCGGGACGCGGAGGACATCCGGGGATGTACACGTCCACCGGCAGAATCTTGTCCACGCCGGGCACCACGCAGTATGAGTTCTTGAACGGGCCGCCCGAAACGGCGCAGCCGCCGCATGCTATCACGTATTTGGGTTCGGCCAGCTGCTCGTACAGACGGCGCAGCGCCGGCGCCATGCGGTGTACGATGGTGCCCTGCACCATTATATAGTCTGCCTGACGGGGCGAGTTGCGGGCCACCTCGAATCCGAAACGGGCCATGTCGTAACGGGCCGCGCCCAGACACATGAACTCGATGGCGCAGCACGACGTGCCGAAGCACAGCGGCCACAACGAATTGGCACGACCCCAGTTGATCAGGTCGTCGAATGCCCCCACCATTACGTTTGCTCCTGTCGCGTTCAGCTCCTCGACCAACTTGTCTATGTACTCGTTGTTCTTGAAGTCCTCGCGCTTCATGCTTTTAATATGGTCTACTCCCATTTCAGCGCACCTTTACGCCAGGCGTATGCCAGGCCCATTATCAATACAAACATGAATATGCCGATGCAAAGTATTCCCGAAGGACCCATATCCTTCATCACCACGGACCAGGGATACAGGAACACTACCTCCACATCGAACAATAAAAACAAAATGGCGAAGATATAGTATCCCGCCTTAAACTGTAGCATAGACGCACCACGCGTCGGTATGCCGCACTCGTATGCCTCCGCCTTCTTCACCGAATATGAACGAGGCGATATCAATTTGGCAATAAGCAGCGCCGCAAACACCAGGGCAAGACCAGTTATCATGGCCGTGATGCTCAACGCTCCATTACCGATATGGCACAATAACTCCATATTGTGTTTATGATTAGTTAGTTACATGGTTTTAGACGCGCCCCCAACTTGCGCATCACATTACTTCTTGTGCAAAGTTACCCAAAATTTTTCACTCTGACAAATAAAAAAGCCGCTGTCCCATGTCAGGACACCGGCTTTTATATCATCTTGTCGATACGACTCGGAGGGTTTACTGCTTCCAATCCGAAATGTTGAATCCCAACATGCATACGCCGCTGAACGTGGCGGTATAGCCGTTGTCAAGTCTGAAGCGGCAGGTCGCGCCTGTCAGATCCTGCGAGGAACTGTCCAGGCTAAAGGTGCTTATCTTGATTGCCGGGATGGTCTGGCCTTCGCTCACGGAAATTGCCTCGGGAGTCACGTCACTGCAGGAAATCGAGAAACCGGCCGCACTGAATTTTACAGGCAGGTTCTTGATGACATAATTGACGGGATTCTCGGTTCCGAGATACGATACATTGTACAGATATACGTCGGCAGTGTAGGCACCGGGCTTGTCCAGATTCATCGAAACGCGGTATGACGGCACTTTCACCTGCTCCGGCTGTCCCTGGTCACCCTTGGCTATATTGGTGACACCCGTGAAGATCATGTCCTTCCAGAATGTCTTGACCTGATATTCGCCGATCTTGAACTGTGTCTCCGAATAGATGCGCGTGCGGGGGTACACTATGGGATTCAGCTTAAGTTGAGCTCCCAGTGCGGTCTGGACGATGGAGTCGTTGAATGTATTGACGCACGTGGTGAAGTCCGCGTACACGTTGGTGATGGAGGTGGCGCCTGCCGGAGCGGCATTGGCGGCTTCGCTTAAGTAAAACGATGTCGGGGATTTGGCTCCGGACATATTGATGAGGCCGTATACCATCGGCATCTCCACGGTGCTGAAGTCAACCTTGTTGCCTCCCACCACCAGATTATCGCTGGTCATCATCAGCGTATAGTTGTAATTGTCCGTGACGAACGTATAGTTGGTCAGCGTTACTGCCGGTTCCTGACCGGGAGCCGTAACCAGCGAATAAGTCTCGAGCTGATAGGTCGAGGTCGATTTATAGCTCTGACCGTTCTTGTCACAGGACGCGGCTCCTATCATCAGAAGCGCAGCACTTGCAATAAGTGTGATTTTCTTCATAGTTCTGTTTTGTCTTTGTTATATCTCACTATCAAACGCTGAATAGCTGCGGATATTGTCGTGGCACGTATGATAAAAAATCATCGCACGTCTGTTATCAGCCCTTCCCGGTTCTGCAGCACGCACGGAAACACCTCGCAGGCCTCCTTCACGAACAGCGAGTCATCATTATATCTTGACGAATAATGTCCTGTCAGCAACCTCTTGGCGCCGGCGTCACGCGCCACTATGGCCGCCTGCTCGGCAGTGGAATGAAACCGTTCGCGGGCGTTGTCGGCGTTGTCGCGCAGATAGGTGGTCTCGTGAAACATCAGGTCAACGGGTCCCACCTTGGCCGCCAGGTCGGGCATGTACAGCGTGTCGGACAGGTGCGCGTACGACCGTCCGGGCTCGGCGGGACTGGTCAGAATTTCATTAGGTATAACTGTGCCGTCCTCCTTCACGAAGTCGGCACCCTCCTTTATCTCGCGCATCCTGAAGACAGGCACACCGTGGAAGTCGCACATATCGCGGCGTATGTGACGCAGCGGCTCAGCCTCCTCAAACACATACCCCACCGTCGGCACACGGTGCTTCAACGGTATGGTGCGGACTCGCAGCGATCCGGTGTCGAGTATCACCTTCTCCTCCGGCCTGATTATGTCATACTCCAGCTCGAACGACAGCTCGCGGGCGAAGAATCCCAATATCTGCTCCAGTATCTCCTTCCCTTCCTTAAACGTATGTATGGTCAGCTTCCCTTCCTTGCCCCCGAGCGCCAGCGTGGAGATCAGCCCGGGAAGTCCCAATACATGGTCGCCGTGCAGATGGGTCAGAAAGATGTGGCGCAGGCGCCCGAACTTCAATCTCTGTTTCTGAAATTGAAGCTGTGCACCTTCGCCGCAGTCCACCATATACAGCGTACCGCGGTGTTCCACCACCGTCGACGACGGCTGATGCTTCACGGTCGGCTTGGCCGATCCGCACCCCAACGTATGTATCCTGAAGTCGCTCATTTCACGAACATATCTATTCTTTGGCAGCTCATTTCACGTTGATTATCATTCCGGCGGAATGCGCCGTTATCACCGGTGCGTACTGGCTCTGAGCCTGTGCGATGCCGAGGCTGTACTCGCCGGCACGGTCCACGTAGCATTCATAGTTCAGCACATGCGTGCCTTTGCCTAAGAAAGGTATGAACAGGTTGGTGCCTTCGTTGCGCACCTCGCGGTAATACCACACGCCGTCGGACGAAGTATAGCCCGACAACTGGCCGGCGGGTTCCAGACACGCGCTGCGCGAGTCCATCACGGCCACATAGTCCAGGTCGCGGTCACACTTTATGGTCAGCGTCACACGCACCTTGTCGCCGGTCTTCAAATCGGCCATCTGCGCCTTGTTGCCGTCCATCGTGTATATGTTCTTGAATATGCTCAGCTGTGGTATGCTCTGATCTTTCACATCTTCTATCGGCGCCACATACTGGCTTATCACGCCGCCCCATGCCGGGCCTGCCGAATGCTTCTCTATCTTTATGTCGCCCCGCTTCACCATGTCGGGTGTCAGGGTCATCGTGAAGCTGTCTGTGAGTTTTGCGCGCTTCGGCACGGCAACCTCCTTGCCGCCCACCGTGACGGTAGCGTTCCCGGAAGGTTCCGTCCAGTCACTGCCGCTGCTCAGCAACGCATGAATCACCTCGGCGGTGGCGCGGTTGTCGCTCCAGCTCTGCGTCTGCTTCGACATCAGCAGCCACTGGCGCAGCTGGTCAACGGCCTCGGCCTCAGGCTGCACTTCAGTGTATGCTTCCAGCACCTGTGCCGTGGTGATGAGCGGATTCCAGCCCGACCATACGCCACGCAGGTTCTCGAAGCACATCCCTTTCTCCGGGCTTACCGTGGCATATTGACGCAACGACTCAAGGATATTGCCCGAAAGCGTCTTATTGCCCGAACGGTGCTCAAGTATCACGGCCACAGCCTTGTCGTATATGTCGAAGTTTTTCCAGCCGTCAGCTATCTCCTTCATGGCCGCCTTGCGCATCTGGCCGAAATTGCCGGCGTCCTTCACATCCGGGAAGAAGCTCTTGACATACAGATAATTCAGCATCTGCGACACGCTGATATACTTGCGCTTATTGCGCTCCCATTCCTTCACCAACTCCTTGTCGGTGTACTCGAACGCCTTGGTCAGCATCGGCATGGAGTTGGCGGGCATGTATCCCATTCCCTTCAGCATGGCGAAATGCAGCAGAACGCGGGCCGTGATGAATTCCGATGTCGGCATATTGTCGCACCAGCTCCATCCGCCGTCGTTGTTCTGCTTGTCGCGCAGCTTGGCCATGATTGCGTTTACCGCAGCCTCGGCCTCCGTGGTGTTGGTGTACTTTATCAGCGACTGCATCCGCATGGTCTCCTCCTTGGCGTCGTTCACCCAGGGCGTGTTGTTGAGGGTCGTCACCTTCAGGTTCTGATTCTTCTCCAAGTGTGATACCAATGTGGAATCACCGGCATTCTCGGGCGCGGCAAATGTCTTCAGTGCCTCGCCAAGCTGCGGGAACTGCTTGATCAGTCCCGACGCGATGGCATTGCCATACAATGCGTCTACCTGCGACAGAATATTGTCCGACTTGGGCGTCACTATGTCGGGAAGTGCCGTGACGCACTCCCAGATGGGATTGCCGCAGTATTGCAGCGTAACGTTGGCATCCTTTGCGTTCGCCGGAATATCTGCCTTGATCACCTGCTCGCCGGGTTCGGCGTAGAAGGGCATGGATTCTATCACGGGAGTACTGCTGGGCAGCACCGCCACATCCATACCCTCGCCGTCACGGTGGTTGCCGCCGATGGCGTATGCGCGAATCGTTACTGCCGACAGGTTGTCCGGCACATTATATTTTATCGTGACTGTACGCGATCCCGACGCCTTGGTTTCCTCGGCGCCGAAATCTTCGGCCACCAATATTTTGCCCTCTGCATTCAATATCTCGATGCGCCCTGCCAGCGGCAGCGTCTCGCCGCTGTTGTTGAACAATGTGGCGCTCACCTCGGCCTTGTCGCCGGTGCGCAGGAAGCGAGGCGCGTTCATCTGCACCATCACTTTCTTGGTGGCTACGGCCGTCAGCATCTTCACGCCGCCACGCATATACTTGTCGTAACCGGCTATCTGCAGCTGCCATGTGCCGTTGAACTGCGGCACGTCGAAGTCCAATGTGGCCACACCATTGCCGTCAGTGGTCAGCTCCGGCATAAAGAATGCCAACGGACACTCCACGGGACGTACTTCCTCCTCAGTGTCGGCCGAACCTGCTCCGGCCTCGGTTACCTCGGCCTCGGCCAATTCCTCGTCGGCCGCATCCTCGGTTATGACGCGGGCTGTCTGTTTCATTTTGACACCGGCACTTCTGCTCGATCGCAATTCGACTGGTGCGGCATCCATTTTCATCTCGTTCACTGCCCCCGTTACGGCCTGAGGCACCACATAATCATAGAGCACCATGCCACTTCCCCAGCGGTCATACAGTCCATAGCCGTAAGTGTTGAGTTCCGGCACCACGAATCTATTGTAATTCTTGCCGCCGAGCCGCGCATATTTATGGAAGTCCGTGGACCAGGAACCAATCTGCCTCATGCTTATGGATGTTGACGCGCTCCACGAGCACATCGCGGCGGGATTGAACGACCACTCAAACGGTGCGATGGCGTTCAAGGCCTGGTTGCTCATCACGGCCATTACGGGACGGTTCACCATCGGCTTACCGCCTACCTTAAAGCCGAACTTCCACTGTTCCTTCGCCCCGGGTTCCAGTTTGTCGCGGAAACTCTCGGTGCTGATCTCAACCTTTTCCTGCTGGAACGGGGGAATAACTGTAACATTCCATGTCTCGCCCTTCAGGTCGTGCATTCCGGTGAAATGCAGATATATCCTGCGGTCGGCCGACGGTGCGTCAATCTTGACCGCCGTCATGCCGTCAGACACCTTCAGCCATTTGCGCTCCAGAGTCTTCTCGCCGTCATCCATCACGCAATATATGTAGCTGTCTTTATAGCTGCTGCCTACCGGTACGCTCAGCGTCTTCTCCCCTTCTGCCAAATAATATGTCGATTCGGGTACCCACAAGGCGGTCTCCACCGGCGGTTTCTTTTCATCGGCGTTCCAGACAATTACTGTAGTCGAATGATTGGGACATTCATCCGTGTCTGTCTCTTATACACATCTGACGCTGCCGACGATCTTACGCGTGTA
>ENA-OYYR01001274-OYYR01001274.1-human-gut-metagenome-genome-assembly--contig:-NODE-1274-length-10115-cov-8.583598_pt1 | contig 10115 bp, 9 predicted proteins | sample MGYA00244066_ERZ653454 | MGnify/ENA primary metagenome ERZ653454 (study PRJEB26926, sample SAMN06165163) | human gut metagenome | biome: ENVO:00009003; feature: ENVO:2100002; material: ENVO:00002003...
ACAGGCGCTGCTGCTGGCCGCCGGAAAGGCCCAGAGCGCTCTTTTTCAGGCGGTCCTTGACCTCGTTCCAGAGGGCGGCACCCTTCAGGGAGCTTTCCACCAGCTCGTCCAGCTCTGCCTTGTTGTGCACACCGTGCAGCCTGGGGCCGTAGGTGATGTTATCGTAGATGCTCATGGGGAAGGGGTTGGCCTTCTGGAACACCATGCCCACCCGGCGGCGCAGCTCGGTGGGCTGCATCTCGCGGGCAAAGATATCCTGCCCTTTCAGGCGGACATCACCCTCGATGCGGATCCCGGGCACAAGGTCGTTCATCCGGTTCAGGGTCTTCAGGAAGGTGGACTTGCCGCAGCCGGAGGGGCCGATGAGGGCCGTGATCTCCCGCTCGCCCATGTCCAGCGAAATATCTTTCAGCGCCTTGAAATCCCCGTACCAGAGGTTCAGGTTTTTGGCTGTGAGAATGGGTGATACGTTTTCCATAGTTTTCCTCTTGTATTGACTCCCTCAGTCGCGGCTATGCCGCGCCAGCTCCCTCTGAGAGGGAGCCTTTTGCGTTGCGGGCAGGATAAGCCTCCCTCCGTGAGGGAGGTGGCATCGCGCAGCGATGACGGAGGGAGTTATCTACTGCTTCTGTTTCAGTTTGGTTTTGGCCAGCCGGGCTGCCAGATTGATGGCAAGCACCAGCACCAGCAGCACTGCACCAATGGCCCAGGCGGAGTCGAAATCGCCGTCCTCAAAGGCACGGAGGTAGAGCAGCACCGACAGGGTGGCACCGTTGGAGGTGTAGGCCTTGAGCACGCCGTTGGCAATGACCTCGGCGGCACCGGCGGTGAAGAGCAGCGCGGCGCTTTCGCCCACGATGCGGCCCACGGCCAGGATGCAGCCGGTCACGATGCCGTCGATGCTGCAGGGCAGCACGATGGTGCGGATGATGTGCCACTTGCCCGCGCCCAGACCCAGCGCACCCTCACGGTAGCCCTGGGGCACCGTTTTCAGGGATTCCTGGGTGGTGCGGATGATGGTGGGCAGGTTCATGATCACCAGCGTCAGGCTGCCGGAGAGCAGGCAGGTCTGGAAGCCCAGTGTCTGGGCGAACACCAGCATACCCACCAGACCGTAAATGATACTGGGGATGCCCGCCAGCGTCTCGTTGGTGAACTCGATCACCGAGATGACCTTGCGATTCTGGGCGTACTCGGTCAGGTAAACGGCCGCGCCCACACCCAACGGCAGTACGATCAAAAGCGTCAGCAGGATGACATACAGCGTGTTGAGGATCGCAGGCAGGATGCCGTCCGTGCCCTTCAGCACACTGGCGGTGGTGGTCAGGAATTTCCAGCTGATGTGAGGGATGCCGCGCACCAGCACCATGCCCAGAATGCCGGCCACCAGTACGATGACCAGCACAGCCGAGGCCCAGACCAGAGCGTTCATCACGCGGTTCCAGGTGCGGCGGGAGGCAGAAGCACTGTTATTCATCGCGCTTTCCTCCCTTCAGCACCACATTGAGCAGGATATTGATGCCCATGATAAAGACGAACAGCACCAGCGCAATGCTGAACAGCGCCTGTTTCTGCAGGCCGCTGGCGTAGCTCATCTCCTTGGCAATGGCGGTGGTCAGGAAGGTGACGCTGCAGAACAGGCTGTCCGGCATGTTGGGGCTGTTGCCAGCCACCATCATCACGGCCATGGCCTCGCCGATGGCGCGGCCGATGCCCAGCACGATCCCGGCGGCAATGCCGCTCCTGGCAGCGGGGACGCTGACCTTGAACCAGGTCTCGACATCCGTTGCGCCCAGAGCCAGGCTGCCCTGCTCATACTCCGGCGGCACAGCGTTGAGCGCTGTGACCGACACCGACACGATGCTGGGCAGGATCATCACCGCCAGCACCACGATGGCGCTCAGCAGGCAGGCACCGGAGGCCTTGCCAAAGGTCTTGGCCACGGCGGGCACCAGCACCTGCATACCCAGCAGGCCGAACACCACGCTGGGGATGCCGCTCAGCAGCTCAATGGCGGTCACGACCACGGTGCGCACCTTCGGGCCTGCGGCCTTGGAGAGGAACACCGCCGTCAGCAGGCCGATGGGCACACCGATCACGGTGGCACCCAGCGTGCCGTAAACGCTGGACAGGATGAAGGGCAGGATGCCGTAGGCCGGGTCAGCAGCGGTGGAAGCCCACCGGGTGCCGAACAGAAACCGGAACAGCCCGATCTTCTGGATGGCAGGCACACCGGAGAGGACCATGTACACCGAGATCAGGAGCACACAGCCCACCGCCAGAATACCGCAGAGGAAGAAGATGAAGTTCATCACCGCTTCCAGCCACTCAGCAGGGGTTCTGGGAAGAGAAATCTTTTTGTTGTTCATAGCATCATTGCTTTCCGCAATTACTCATTCACAGGAACAGCACCGGCAGTGCGGATCAGGTCAGCAGCATCGGCACTGGTGGCAAAGTTGAAGAAAGCCTGTGCCTGCTCAGACAGGGTGACAGACTTGTTGGTGACGAACACGAAGGGACGCTGCACCTCGTAGCTGCCGTCCTTGACGGTCTCCTCGCTGCACTCCACACCGCCAACGGTGACCATCTTCACGGTGTCGCCCACAGCGGACAGGGAAGCATAGCCGATGGCCAGGGGGTTGGCCTCCACAGCGCTGATGACAGCGCCGGTAGCGGTCAGCTCCTGCGCGTACTTGCAGCTGTCCTTGACATCCACAATGCTCTCAAAGCCATCACGGGTGCCGGAGCCAGCCTCACGGCCGATCAGAACGATCTCGCCGTCGCCGCCGCCCACCTCAGACCAGTTGGTGATCTCGCCGGTGAACATCTGCTTGAGCTGGTCAACGGTCAGATCCTCGACCTTGCTTGCATTGTTGACGATGATGGCGATGCCGTCCAGAGCGATGGTGGTGCCCTCCACGTCAGCCTTCTCGTCGTCCTTCAGGGCACGAGAGGACAGGCCGATGTCCAGGGTCTTATCGGTAGCACCGGTGATGCCTGCGCCGGAACCGGTGGGGTCGTAGCTGACGGTGACACCCGGCTCAACCTCAGCAAAGCCTTCGGTCAGGGCAGCGATGACGTTCTTCATAGAGGTGGAACCACCGGTAGCAACGTTGCCGGACAGGGCAGCAGCGGTGGAAGAAGCAGTGGAGCCTGCAGCGGCAGAGGTAGAAGAAGCTGCAGCAGAGGAAGCAGAACCGCCGCAGGCGGTCAGGGCAGCAGCGGCAGCAACTGCACCGCAGACAGTGAGAAACGAACGACGCGTGATCTTTTTCATAATATTTGTCCTCCAAACATCCGGGCTTTCCGTTCCCGGCTCTTGTTTTCGTGTTTTCCTTGGGTACGGCACTATTGTATCCCAGTCGGAGAACCGCTTCGACCACAAACGAGAAAAATCGAGGTAAATTGTTTGGACATGTTTTTGCCCCAATGTAAAATTTGGGCGCAAAAAAGCCCGGGGTGCGGGTGCACCTCGGGCTTTTGGGGGATATTAGACTTTATCGACAGCGGAGACTGTCACTTTGCCGTCACTCGTCAGAGCAAACTCGGCTGTCTTGCCTTGCAGGGTCACATACAGCTTGAAGGGTACGCCCTGCTTAAAAGAACCGTACCCACTGGCCTTTGCACGGAACTGCGGCACATAAGTCTTTGTCAGTTTAGAGGAGATTTCCTCTTTTCCATTGGTCAGTTCCAGCGCGGTCTTATCAATTTTTGCCGCAAAGACACCGGCAAAATTGTATTTGATCTCGCTGGCTGCACCATTGTACCGAATCCGCACATTGGGTTTGCAGAGGTAGCCGTTGGCGTTCTCATTGCCCACGACCTCATCACCAGTGATGGTCATGTTGCCGGTCATGGTCACTTCAAACTCACCCAGCCCGATGGTTGCGGACGGGATCTCGCTGCCGCCCCCATCGCAGCCGGTGAGGACACCAGCGGCAGAAGCGGCCAGCACAGCGGCAGCAGATGCTTTCAGAAAATCACGGCGGGAAAAAACATTGCGCATCAGAAATTCCTCCCATTTCAGATCTGGTTTGTTCTTATCATCATAGTACCATATTTACCCAGACTGTCAAGGGACAGAATTCAACCCCTCAGTCTCGCTGCGCTCGCCAGCTCCCCTCATAGGGGAGCCCTTGGCATATCGGGAAAGTCTGCACGGATGGACAAAGCACCGTCGTTAAAGCTCGACCTCCACGCCATCGGGGCGGTAGAAGGTGACGTTCCTGCGCCACTGGGGCTCGCCCATGGTGCGGCGGTAGCAGTCTGCCAGCTGCCGCACGGCTTCCTCGGGGCTGCGCACCTTTCCGCCGCAGCAGGGGAGCATCAGCACCCGGAACCAGGCATCAAAGAGATGCTCTGTCCAGCCGGTGTCCTTGGCCCCGCACCGGGCGTAAAAGCCCAGGCGGCGCACAGCCATGGCCTCGTCCTCCGCTTTTTCAGGGCACTCCGCTTCAATGAGGATGGCCTGCGCGCCCTTCTCGTGGTCAGGCAGGGCGGCCAGCAGAGCGGCTCCGATGCCGCCGACCCGATACTGGGGCAGAACGGCAAAGTAGTCCAGCTGGCTCACCTCACAGCCCACGGGCCGCACCATCAACAGATACGCCACCAGCGCGTCGTCCTCATACACGCCCCAGGTGTGGGCGGTACCGGCGGCCTCGCTGTTCAGGATCATGCTCAGGGGCTTCAGCTCTCCGGCAGGAAAATCCCGGCGCATCTCGTTCAGGTAAACGTTCGTCAGCTCTTCGGCGGTCAGCAGCCGCCAGGTCAGGCTCTCGGGGTTCATACGATACGGGTTCCTTTCTGGTAGACAGCCTGAATATTCAGTTCCTTGTCCGCCAGGATCACATTGCCGTAGCGGCCTGCAGCCAGACTGCCGTAATCATTGTCGATGCCAATGCTCTTGGCGGGGTTTTCGCTGGCGGCGCGGACAGCGCTTTCCAGCGGGACGTTCATCTCCAGCACGGCACGCTTCATGCAGTCGTACAGGCAGGTGGCACTGCCCGCAATGGTGCCGGGGTGCTCGGTCAGGGTGGCGCGGGGGCCGCTGACCGTGACCGCCTGACCGCCCAGGCTGTACTGGCCGTCGGGCAGGCCGCAGGCCATCATGCTGTCGGCGATCAGGATGACATGGTCATCCCCGAAGGTGTTGAAGGTGAACCGCACCATGGCCGGGTGGATGTGAACGTTGTCGGTGATGAGCTCCACCTCCGCGCCCCGTTCCAGCGCCGCAATGATGGGGCCAGGCTCCCGGTGGGTGATACCGGGCATGGCGTTGTACAGGTGGGTCATGTGGGTCGCGCCTGCGTCAAAGGCGGCGTTGGCGGTGTCGTAGCTGGTGCAGGTGTGGGCAATGGAGATCCGCACCTCGTCATGGCAGGCAGCAATGAACTCCAGCGCACCCGGCTCCTCCGGGGCGATATCCACCAGCTTGATCAGGCCGTTTGCCCGCTTCTGCAGGCGGCGGAACATGGCAACATCCGCCTTGTGGAGATACTCCGGGTTCTGGGCACCCACCTTGTTGGGGCTGATGAAGGGGCCCTCCATGTTGATACCCACAAGGTCTGCGCCTCTGCCGTTTTGATGGGCGGCGGCAGCATCCATCACGCCGTTCAGGATCTCTTCCGAGAAAGTCATAGTGGCGGGGCAGATGGCCAGCACACCCTTACCGGCCTCAAAATCGGCCAGGGTCTGGATGGCTTCTTCATTGCCGTCACAGAAATCCTTGCCCATGGCACCGTGGAAGTGGATATCCACCAGGCCCGGCAGAGCGTAAGCGCCCTTGGCATCCACGATCTCTTCGCCTTCCTCCGGCTGTGCAAAGGGCACGATGCGCCCCTCCCGGATGGTCAGGCTCCCCTCCTCAAAGGTGTGGCGGGGGGTATAAATCAGAGCATTTTTGATGATCATAGTATCGGTCTCCTAACCTCTCAGGCGCTTCGCGCCAGCTCCCCTGATAGGGGAGCCAAGTTCATGCTGTTACTTTCTTGCCTCTCCTACCAGGAGAGGTGGCATCGCGTCAGCGATGACGGAGAGGTTCTGTAATTACAGCAGGCTCAGTGCTTCCTCATCGGCCACAAGGATGCAGTCGGGGTGCATCTGCAGGATGGAGCCCGGGCACTCGGGGGTCACAGGGCCGGAGACGACCGCCTTGACTGCCTTTGCCTTTGCCAGACCGTTGGCCACCACCAGCACCTTGCGGGCCTGCATGATGGTCTTGATGCCCATGGTGTAGGCCTGCTTGGGCACCAGATCCTCGTTGCCGTCGAAGAAGCGCTTGTTGGCCTCGATGGTGGCAGGGGTCAGATCCACGCAGTGGGTCTCCAGCTCAAAGGCCTCGCCCGGCTCGTTGAAGCCGATGTGGCCGTTGGGGCCAAGGCCCAGCAGCTGCAGGTCGATGCCGCCCACGCTGTGGATGATCTCATTGTACTTTTTGCAGGCATCCGCAGCATCGGGGTTGGTGCCGTCGGGCAGGTGGATGGCCTCGGGGCGGATGTTGACCTTGTCAAACAGGTTCTTGTGCATAAAGCTCCAATAGCTTTCGGGGTGCTCCTTGGGCAGGCCGCGGTACTCGTCCAGATTGACGGTGGTGACCTCAGAGAAATCCAGGTCGCCCTTGTTGTACCAGTCCACCAGCTGAGCGTATGCGCCAACAGGGGTGCCGCCGGTCGCCAGACCCAGCACGCAGTTGGGCTTCATAATGACCTGTGCGGAGATGATGTTGGCAGCCTTGCGGGACATGTCCTTGTAATCTTTTGCACGAATGATCTTCATAATGGGGAACCTCCTGTTATTTTGCTTTGTTGTTTTCAGTATAGCATATTTTCCAGCCAAAAGGGTAGCCGGTTTGTGAACAAAACAAAATGCCGCCGAAAGCGGGGCGTAAACGCCCGCCCTCAGCGGCATTTTTACAGTTTGGGAACGGATGCGGAAGCAACCAGCCTTCCGCACGGAAACGTGCTCAGAAGGATGCTTACAGCATCTTCTTCAGCTCATCATACACGAACTGCACCTTGGTGCCGATGATGACCTGGCAGGTGGTCTTGTCGGGGCGGATGACACCGGCAGCACCGGCAGCCTTCACAGCCTTCTCATCCACAGCGGTGTAGTCCTTAATGGTGAAGCGCAGGCGGGTAGCGCAGTAGTCCACGCTGGAGACGTTCTCCTTGCCGCCGATGGCCTTCAGCACGCCAGCAGCAACCTCAGTATAGTTGTTGTTGGCCAGAACGACCTTCTTCTCAGCCTCTTCGGCATCCTCGTCCTCACGGCCGGGGGTCTTCAGGTCGAACTTGGTGATGGCGAAGTAGAACACGAAGTAGAACACCACGAATGCAGCGATGCCCAGAGGAATGATCATCCAGGTCTTAGCAGCTGCAGGCAGAGAAGCGGAGAACACCAGGTCGGTAGCACCTGCGGAGAAGCAGAAGCCAGCACGGAAACCGGAGTAGTAGGTGATGATGGTGAAGATGCCGTACAGAGCGGAGTACACAACGTACAGCGGGAAGCACAGGAACATGAAGCCGAACTCGAAGGGCTCGGTAACGCCGCAGACGAAGGCGCAGATAGCAGCGGACAGAACCAGACCGATGGCAGCCTTCTTGTTCTTGGCGGTACGGACCATGGCCAGTGCAGCACCGGCGATACCGAACATCATGCAGGGGAAGAAGCCGGACATGTACATACCCAGGCTCCAGCCCACATCAGCAGAGGTCTCGCCTGCCCAGAAGTGGGACAGGTCGCCCAGGCCGATGGTGTCGAACCAGAACACGTTGTTCAGAGCGTGGTGCAGGCCGGTGGGGATCAGCAGACGGTTCAGGAAAGCGTAGATGCCAGCACCGATGCCGTCCATGCCTTCGATGCCTCTGCCAATGGCGACCAGTGCATCGAAGATGACGGGCCAGACGAACAGCAGAGCGACAGAAACAACGATGGAGATCAGGCCGGTGGCAATCGCAACGAAGCGCTTGCCGGAGAAGAATGCCAGCCAGTCAGGCATCTGAGTGCTCTTGAACTTGTTGTAGCAGGCTGCACCCACCACAGCGGCCAGGATGCCAATGAAAGAGTTGCCGGCCACCTTCTGGAAAGCGATGTAGGTAGCGGTGCCCTCTTCCAGGGTGCGCACCATGCTGACCACGCCGGGGCTCAGCAGCTGCTGCATCATCAGGTAGCTGACCAGGCCAGCCAGACCAGCGGTACCGTCGTGGTCATCAGCCAGACCAACAGCGGCACCAATGGCGAACAGCCATGCCATGTTATCGATCAGAGCGCCGCCTGCCTTGACCAGCAGGAAGCCAACGGTGTAAGCTGCACCGGAAGTTGCAGCACCGGGGACACCCATGACACCCGGGGCCAGAGCATAGCCGAGACCCATCAGGATGCCGCAGATCGGCAGCACAGCGACGGGAAGCATCAGAGCTTTGCCCAGTTTCTGGAGATACTTCATCATAAGACACATTCCTCCTTAAAGAATGTTGTTGTTATGGAGGCCTCTGGTTGCAGGCTGTCCATAATTGCGTAACAATATTTTAACACATCCTCCGAAAAAAAGAAATAGGGTTCACGCCCGTTTTCGCAATTTTGCACCAAAAATCCTTGAATTTGCATCTTTCGTGAAAAACTTTTTGGAATTATTGCGCATTTCAGAGCAGGATTTTGAAAAAACTTTTCTTTTGCCCTTTCTTCCCAAACCGCTTGCATCCCGCGCCGGAATCGGGTACTATACTTATAAATAGAAAACACAAGACCCAGGGAGGTTCTTTTTATGGAATGGACTGATATCCGCCTGACCGTGGCCAAGGCCGATGCCGACAACGCCGAGGCCGTTGCCACCATGATCGCCGAAGGCGGCATCTATATCGAGGATTACAGCGACATCGAGCAGCAGGTGGCCGAGATCGCCCATGTGGATCTGATCGAGCAGGAGCTGCTGGACAAGCCCCGCGACACTGTGATCATCCACATGTATCTGGAGCCGGGCGCTTCCCCCGTGGAGACGCTGGCCCTCATTCAGGCCCGGATGGAAGCGGCGGGCATCGCCTACACCGTGGAGACCGAGGGCGTGGAGCAGGAGGACTGGCAGAACGGCTGGCGCAAATACTACCACCCCATGGACATTGGCAAACGGCTGGCCATCGTGCCCTCCTGGCAGGAGTATGATACCGACCGCGTCAAGCTGATCCTTGACCCCGGCCTTGCCTTTGGCACCGGCGGCCACGAGACCACCAGCCTCTGCCTGGAAGCGCTGGACGAGCGGGTGAGCGGCGGTGAGCGGGTGCTGGACATCGGCACCGGCAGCGGCATCCTTGCCATTGCCGCCCTCAAGCTGGGCGCAGGCAGTGCCGAGGGCGTGGACATCGACCCCGTGGCCGTGCGCACCGCAGGCGAGAATGCGGCCCTGAACGGCGTGGCCGACAAGCTGACCGTTCTGGTGGGTGACCTGTCCGACAAGGCCAGCGGCAGGTACGATATCATCACCGCCAACATCGTGGCAAACGCCATCATCAGCCTTGCACCCGCCGTGCCCGGCCTGATGGCCGAAAACGCCACCTTTATTGCCAGCGGCATCATCGACAGCCGCAAGGACGAGGTGATCGCCGGGCTGGAAAAAGCTGGGCTTGCCATTGTGGAAGTGAAGGAAAAGCGCGGCTGGGAGTGCATCGTCTGCAAAAAGGCCTGATATCCATACATTATGAGAAGGAGCGCACAGTATGCCGCACCGCTACTTTACCACCGAGATCTCTGACGGCACCGCCACCCTGCGGGGTGCGGATGCCCATCACCTTGCCCGGGTGATGCGGGCAAAGCCGGGGGATACCGTCATCCTCTGCGACGGCAACGCCGTAGAGTACACCGCCACCATCACCGGCTTTGGAGAGGACAGGGTAGACTTTGCCGTAGAGCCGGGCTACCCCAGCGCCGCCGAGCCTACCGTGGAGGTAACTTTGCTGGCGGGCTACCCCAAGCAGGATAAGCTGGAACAGATCATCAAGCACGGGGTGGAGCTGGGCGCAGCCCACATCGTGCCCTTCTTCAGCCGGTATTGCGTGGCCGCGCCCAAAAAAGAGGAGCAGAAGAACGAGCGCTACAACCGCATTGCAGCGGAAGCCGCCAAGCAG
>ENA-OYYR01001285-OYYR01001285.1-human-gut-metagenome-genome-assembly--contig:-NODE-1285-length-10051-cov-3.529812_pt1 | contig 10051 bp, 8 predicted proteins | sample MGYA00244066_ERZ653454 | MGnify/ENA primary metagenome ERZ653454 (study PRJEB26926, sample SAMN06165163) | human gut metagenome | biome: ENVO:00009003; feature: ENVO:2100002; material: ENVO:00002003...
ATCTACACGCGTAAGATCGTCGGCAGCGTCAGATGTGTATAAGAGACAGGGCACATACTGCGATTGTATAGCGCGGTTGATAGCCACTGTCAATCAGAGCCTTTATGATTCCAAATGTCATAGAGACCGCACAATTGTCATCCTGAAATCCGTCAAAATACGAATCGTAATGAGCAGAAAGCACAATCATACGGTCTTTGTGTTTTCCCGGAATCTGACCGGTAATATTATAAGTTTTACACTCCGGCATCACCCGGCTGTCCGCTTCCAGTGTCACCCACAACTCCCGGCTCTGCTGATTATCCAGCTGTTCTTTCAGCCACTGGGCATCTCTTCTGGATACGGACAATGCAGGAGCATCTGCCGGTCCTGCAATATCCTGTGCATTCAAAGCCGTATCATCAATCTGAGCATATCCGCGGCTTTGCACGGCAATTAAAGCTTTTGCCCCTTTTAAATGTGCCTGATAAACCGGATAATTGATCCACCACTCATCCCGCTGGTTGATATCCACTAATACGAGCTTTCCGGTCACATCCATTCCTTCATAATCCTGCAGAGTTCCTCTGCCTGCATACACAACCGAGTAGCACTCCGGTCCGTCCGTCACAAAATTCGTCTGATACGCGCCAAGCTGTATCGTTTCCTCTTCGCCTTTTTCGTTTAAAAAAGTCATTTTCGCGCGTTCAAATTCCCACGCATCTACTGTAATCGCATCCTTATGGATAATCGGAAAACCGATTGTGTGCATCTCCTGCTCCAGCATTTCCCCGGTTGCAAGCTCTGCCTTCGACCCCGCCGTCCGATAGCCGAGTTCTTCGTTGGTGCGGTGTTTTTCCATCCGTTTCGCCAGATGATAGGAATAGGAAATATCCAACTGCTGTCTGTATTTCTCCTGCATGTCCATCGTATACCACTCCTGTCTGTCATCGCTTTTATGCCTGATCCGGTATCATAGGAGACAAAAGACCTTTTTGATCCCGACATCATTTCAGTCCCAGTATATCATTCTTGTAGCAAAAGACAAGAAGGTTTCCGCTGCATAGAGGGCAAAGATTGAAAAATAAAATTTTTCAATCGCGAGATTTGTGTCTGCGCTCACTTGACACAAACTCGACATGCGCAAAAAACGTGCGCAGAAAGGAGGAGAAATATGCCGCGCAGAGGCGACCGGTTGTGGCTTTGCGCGGCATATTATATTTTGCGACGATGTCTGGTTACCCGATTACAAGCTCCCTGCCGCCCATTTTTTCATACAAACGGTGAGAAATGGAAACCACCGTCCGGTTTTCTCCGGCGCGCCTGAGTGCATACAAAACCTCCTGCTCTGTGCCTACATCGAGGTTCGCCGTGATTTCATCCAGCAGCAGAATCGACGGCCTCGCTGCAACCGCCCGGGCAATGGACAAAAGCTGCCACTGTCCCTGTGAAAACAGTGCATCCGTGCAGGGCGTATCATACCCCTGCTCCATTCCGACAATCACTTCATGCAGTCCTGCCAGCTTCGCCGCTTCGACCGCATCCTCTCTGGAAATCATCGGATCAGAAAGCGTAATCTGTTCCAGAACGGTTCCCGGAACCCGCTTAAAGCTCTGCTCCACGCAGCCAAACAAACGCCGTCTGATACTGTCCGGAAGCAGATAAGCGTCCTGCCCATATATTTTTACACAGCCCTTTTGCGGACGATACAGCCCCAAAAGCAATTTAAAAATTGTGCTCTTTCCTGCGCCGGTGCGCCCGGTCATCGTTACCTGCTCGCCGGTTTTTATCTCGAAGCTCAAATGCTTCAGAACCATCTTTTCCTCTTCATAGCCGAAGCTGACGTCTTCCAGGGAAATGCATGCGACCGCAGGCGATTTTGCCGGCTCAGCGACCGCAGCGCGATCCGAACCAGCGGCCGCAGCGCAACCCGAACCAGCGGCCACAGCATAATCCGAACCAGAGGCCGCGCCGGCTCTGCCAAGTTCTACCATCGCTTTTTCTCCCGCCTCCCCGGAGGTTTCCAGCCGCGTCGGCAGCTCCAGAAATTCTCCGACACGCTTCGCACCTGCCAGCGCCTCCTGGATCGTCTGGATTTCCATGCCAATGCTTTCGATTGGGGAAAAGATTCTCGAAATATAGGAAATCACCGCAACCGCCGTACCGACTGACATGCCGAAAAACATTCTGGCTTCCAGGCCGGACGAAGCCGACAGCAACATGACAACGCCCGTCACCAGCGCATCTGTAATCAAAATAACCGGAGAATACAGTGCATCGTAAAAATTTGTACGCTCCATCGCAGCGTATCCCTCCTGCAGCGTACGGTCATAACGTTTGCGCATAAAGCCTTCTTTTCCAAAAACATGGATCATCCGAATGCAATGAATCGTCTCCGGCACAAGACCCGACGTCCGCGCGGCAGCCTTTCTGCTGTCCATCTGCGCAGCCAGCATTTTTTTCTGAACATGTCTTGTAAACAGCGCAATCAGCGGCAGAATCGCCAGCAGGGTAATCGCGAGTCCGCGATTTTTCTGCCAGAGCACTGCGTAAATACCGATCATCGTGCAGGCGTCTGCAAACATGCTGATGATACCGGAGGTAAACAGCGTTTCCAGCGTATCAACATCCCCGACGAACCTGGATGCGATCGTTCCTGCGTCCATTTTACTCAACGTATCTGCGGACAGCTGCGACAGCTTTTCGCACATCTGACTGCGCAGACCGTGAGTCAGCTTCTGTCCGAATACGATCAAAAGGCTTTCCCGCGTAGATTCCAGCAATCCCGCCAGTGCTGTCACGCCGAAATAAGAAAATGCCTGTGCAATCGGCATCGGGTTTTCCGCAGTCAGCCCGTCCACGATGTTTTCCAGAATCAGCGGCGGCACAAGTGCAGTGACGACCGCGCCGACTACGGTGATGACCAATGCGATCGGAAGCAGAAGATTCTGTGTGCAGATTGATCCCACCGCAGTGAGAATTTCATGATGCGCCTTTGACGGCATCGTTTTTTTCAAACGCTCACGCATGGTCTGCTCCCTCCTTCCATACCTTGCACAAATTTGCATATTCCGGAACGATCTGCAGCATTTTTTCGTGCGTTCCTGTCTGCGTCTGTCCGTTTTCCATCCAGATGACCTGATCCGTCTGATCAAACAAATACAGGCGGTGCGAAATCAGCAGGATAATCCGATCCTTTGACATCGCTTTTAATTCCCGGAAAATCTCCTCCTCCGTATTCCGATCCAGCGCCGCAAACGGGTCATCCAAAACGATCAGCGGCTTTGCATGGGACAGCGTCCGTGCAAGCGCCGTTCTCGCCTGCTGCCCGCCGGAAAGCCGCACGCCGCGGCTGCCGACCAGCGTATCGACGCCGTTTTCCATTTCAGCCACCTCCCGATCCAGGCAGACGCGCGAAAGCTCCCTGCCGACATCGATCTGCTCCTCTCCGAGTGCGACATTGTTTCGAACACTGTCCGCCAAAAGCTCCGGATCGTGTCCCTGCCATCCGACCATGCTCCTGCGTTCTCTGTCTGAATATTCAGATAATTCTTTCCCGTTTAACAAAACATGCCCGGTATAAGGCACTTCTCCCAGAAAAATTTTACCAAGTGTCGATTTGCCGCACGCAACAGGACCCGTGATCCCGATGATCTGTCCAGGCTTTGCACTTATCGTCAATCCGTCAAAAATCTGCTTTCCGCCCGGATATGCGCCGCCCGCCTGATCCAGCTTCAGGCTGACCGCCCCGGCTGTCTTTTCTTCTGTTTCTTCCGGAGGCTCTGTCAGCAACGGACGGATTCTTTTCCACGAAACGTTCGCTTTCTGTACGGAGTTAAACAGCTTCGCCGCCTTCGAGGACTTGACCGCAAGCTTTCCATAGCAGGATAAAAATGTCGTAAACGCTGCGATGTTCCAAACCGTCCATCCGCTGTTTAACACATTTTTCGAGCCGAAATACAAAATCAGCACGGTGCTTCCCATGGAAATCACCTGATACAGCGGAGGCATCGCTACGACCTGCATCCCTGCACGGACTGCTGTTTTTTCGTAATCGTCCAGCTGTTTTTCATACATGCCGCTGCGCTGTTTTTCACAGCCGTAAATCCGATAAGTCACCGCGTTGCCCGCGCGGTCCAGCGTCGCTGTATTCAAGCGTCCGGCGCTCTCCTTATATGCGGCATTGCTGCGCTCTACCACAGTTTTCATCTTTTCCGCCATCAAATAGGAAAACGGCGGGAACAACAGACACAGCAGTGCAAGCCGCCAGTCGTACCACAACAGCATCGCAGCATAGGCAAGCAGCGCAATACCGGTATCAAAAATCTCCGTCGTGAACTTCCGGATTCCCTCTACGCACGCATCCACGTCAGACACCGCTTTTGTCAGAAGGCTTCCGGCACCCTCTTTTTCCAGCTCCCCTACACTTTTATGTACCAGATTCCCGTAAAGTACCTGCTTCATGTTTCGATTGATATCGTTCGCAAACCGGCGCACATAAAACCGCTTGATGTAGCGCGCGCCCTGCACGAATCCGATCACTGCCACATACGCGCACACCAAAAGCAGCATATCGGTAAAAAATTTTTTCCCTGTAAACACATCCAGCAGGCACTGTGCAAGCCGTCCTTCAAACCACGGTCCCGCGAGCAGCCCGATGTTATAAATCAGGCCGGAAACCGTCACCGCAAGCAGCGGCTTCCACTCCGTCACAAAGTAGCTTCCGATCTGATCCGGTTTTTTCCAGGCAGTCCGGATTCCCGATTCTTTCCTGTCGCACATCGTCGTCCCTTCAGCCATCCTTTTCTCCTCTGTCCATCCGTTCCTTTACCTGCAAAAATCCAGACCGGCTTTCTTTTTTCGATCTCAGATACAGTCGATCCAGCATTTCGCAAAAGTGCTCGGTTTCTGATTCGTCCAGTTCCTCCATCAGCCACTCATAAAACGTCGATTCAATGCTGACCTTGGAGTTTTTCAGCCCTTCCGCCTTTTTTGTCGCATACAAAAGCTGACTTCTTTTGTCCTCCGGATTGTCCCGGCGAATCAGGTAGCCCTTCGCTTCCAGGCTTGCCGCCCGGCGCGCCGCAGCTCCCTTGTCGATCTTTAATTCTTCCCGCAGCTGCGCCTGTGTGATGCCGGGATGATGCCGCACCAGATGGATAAAATCGAACTCCGCCGTCCCAATTCCTTCCTCCTTCATCGTCTGTACCGTCAGCTTATTTAACTCCCGCGCAATTTTCGTCATTTTCCGTTCGGTTTTATCCATCGCAAGCGTCCTCCTGAATTTAAGTTGCAGGGACTTTCCTGCACGATAGTTTCTCAAAATAGATGTACCTACATCTTTTTTCATCCTAGTTTATCCGCAGAGAACTGTCAACCGTTTTCCTGCGCTTGAATTATCAGGAAAACCGCGCTATGATGTTTTTAACTGACTTATGTATCTCACAAAGAAGGGAGCTTCGTATGACTTTAGAACCGCTTATTTTAAAAATGATTTCCTACGATCACGGCAGCCCGGAGCGCATTCAGCATTTTCTGAAGGTGCACAGCTTTGCAAAGACGATCGCTGTTTCCGAGCATCTCGATGAAAAAACACTGTTCATTACGGAAACTGCCGCCATCGTGCACGATATCGGCATCCGGCTGTGTCTGGAAAAATACGGAGACGGAAACGGAAAATTGCAGGAAAAAGAAGGTCCTGCCCTGGCAGAGCAGATGCTCTCCGAGCTGGGATTTGAAAAAGATGTGATAGAGCGCGTCAGCTTTTTAGTCGGTCATCATCATACTTATACCGGCATCGACGGTCTCGATTATCAGATTCTGGTGGAGGCGGATTTTCTGGTCAACCTCTTTGAAGGAAACACGGACACAGCCCATATCCGGACGACCTATGACAACATTTTCCGCACAGAGACCGGGAAAAAAATCTGCCGCGAAATGTTTGGCTTATAATGTGGAGACATCATCAGCTTTTCTTTCCATTTCGCGGCATTTTGTTAAAAGGATGGGCCTCCCACAAAAACGGCGACGCTGCGCGGTTTCAGGATAAATTCACTGTCAATGACAGTCATCTGTGACTCCTTTTCAGGCATTTCCGGCTGGTCCGTATTGATCGCAAGCCTCCATACAAAGCCGTTTGGAAGCTTCGGCAGGAAAAACTGCTGATCCTCCCAGAAAACATTGATCGCCAGGTACACGAGATCTTCCGTTTCCAATTCCCGGGTTCGCTCCGTTTCCAAACTCCACACAGATTCCCGGCGTCTCTCTGCTTCCTGACTCCACGCGTTTTCCTGATTTCGTCCTGTTTTCTGACTGCTTCCGGCCGGAACCGCCCCCGCAAACATCACGCCCAGGAATTTACTTTCCTGGGTCACATTATTGTCCCAGGGCTGATTCGTATGGACGCTGACCATCGGGAACCCAAGCCCGGACGGACTGCATTCTCCGCGGATTGCAGAGTGTTTTTTGCGGAATGCAATCATATAACGGAAAAATTCGTAAATTTCTCTATTTTTTTCCAACAGCGACCAGTCCAGCCAGGAAATTTCATTGTCCTGGCAGTAGGCGTTGTTGTTGCCAAACTGCGTATTGCAAAATTCGTCTCCCGCCAGAAACATCGGCGTTCCGCGGCTGCACAGCAACACCGCACAGGCATTTTTGATCATTCTTTTCCGAAGCGCTTCTATTCCGGGGTTGTCGGATTTTCCCTCGTACCCACAGTTCCAGCTCCGGTTATCATCTGCACCATCAGTATTATTCCAGCCGTTTTCCTCGTTATGTTTTTCATTATAAGAATACAGGTCGTACAGCGTAAAGCCGTCGTGACAGGTCAGAAAATTGATTGACGAATTGTAGCCCCGATACTGCCCGCCGTACAGATCCGGAGAGCCGGTAATCCGCTTTGCTGCCTGTGCAGCGAACCAGTACTCTCCTTTTAAAAAGCTGCGCAGCTCATCCCGGTATTTGCCGTTCCACTCCGCCCACCGGTTCCACGCCGGGAAATTTCCGACCTGATACAAACCGCCCGCATCCCATGCCTCCGCAATCAGGTTGACGTCCTTCAGCACCGGATCTTCCGCCAGATTCCGAAGCAGAGGCGGCTGTAGCAGCGGCGTCCCGTCCTCGTTTCGTCCCAAAATGCTCGCAAGGTCAAAGCGAAAACCGTCCACCCGATAATGAATTACCCAATGCCTCAGGCATTCCAGAATCATCTGTTGTACGACTGGATGATTGCAATTTAACGTATTTCCGCATCCACTGAAATTATAATAGTTTCCCTCCGGCGTCAGCATATAATAAATCCGGTTGTCGATTCCCTTAAATTCAAAAAACGGTCCCTGCTCGTTTCCCTCCGCGGTATGATTGAACACCACGTCTAAAATGACTTCGATTCCGTTCTGGTGAAGCTCCCGGATGAGATTTTTAAACTCCGTCCCTTCCCGGTTATACTCCTGACGCGCCGTGTATCCTGTGTTCGGTGCAAAAAATCCAACCGTGTTGTAGCCCCAGTAATCCAGAAGCGTCCTGCCGCCGATTTCACGTTTTCCCATCGTCTCGTCGAATTCAAACACCGGCATCAGCTCAACCGCAGTGATGCCAAGCGCCTTCAGGTAGGGGATTTTTTCCCGGATACCCTCAAACGTTCCCGGAAACTGCACGCCCGAGGAGGCATGCTTTGTAAAACCGCGCACATGCATCTCATAAATAATCAGCTCCTGCATCGGCTTTTTTGGCTCTCTGGCGTCACCCCAGTCGAAATCGTTGAACACCACCCGCCCATGATAACCCTTCTCCCGGTCGGGCTCTTTTCCCCAGATGCTCTGCTGCGTCACCGCCCGCGCATACGGATCCAAAAGCACTTTTGTTTTATCATAAATCAGCCCTTTTTCCGGGACATTCGGCCCGTCCATCCGATAGGCGTACTCAAAATCGTAAATATCCAGACCGAACACGATCATCGAATATACCCGCCCGATCCTGTAATTTTCCGGAAAAGGAATCGTCCCGTAAGGCTCTTTTTCCCCTCTGTGAAACAGCAGCAGCTCACAGGAAACCGCATTCTGAGAATGAATTGTAAAATTGACGCAGCTTCCGAAGGAAGTCGCTCCGTTGATTTCATATAGCCCCGGACGGATATCGAATCCGTTGACGCGATCCAATGGGTTTAAAAACTGCTCCTCTGCCGCAAGCGGATTTAGGTTCATGCTGTGTGCCTCCTGTCCCTTTCGATTCTTACTCCCAGTTTATCATCTGTAGGGCAGGATGCAAGCAGGAAAGTCTTGTCATCGCTGTTTTTATCCGGAAAGAAGAGGTATCCACCGCAGCGGTTTGCGCACCCCGGCGGCACGCGCGCCATACTATATAGAAACGGAGCGTTTCAGGTGATCTGCATGGCAGTCTCTTCTCTGGATATTCTGAATCTGTCCCACTCTTTCAAGGACGTGTGCGAAGCGCACGCCAAATCTCCTGAATGTCTCTCCTGCACGCTCCGTCTTTTACTGGAATACAACCTGATTCAAGCAAACCTGGAATATTCCAGACGCTTTTGCTGCACCCCCCAGGCACCGGACGACGCAGCTTCTAAAAACTGCAAAAAGGAATTTCCATCTGCAGAATCGTAGATTGTCAACAAAGCTAAAAAAGTTTTGAAAAGAAAGCAAATTCTGGTAAATTTTAATAGCATTTCTTCCTTTTCCCCATTAGAATAATGTCGATTTTATAAAAATTTCCTTTTTTTCTTTCCTTTTTTGTATTACAATGAAATTATCAAAAATCGATCGAAAGAAAGGGGTTTTTCCAATGGCAAACAGAATTATGCTCAACCAGACCTCCTATCACGGAGCTGGCGCAATCGAAGAAATCGCAAACGAAGCAAAGGCTCATGCTTTCCGGAAAGCATTTGTATGTTCCGATCCGGATCTGATCAAGTTTGGCGTAACCGCAAAAGTAACGGATATTTTAGACCGCGAAGGTCTTGCTTATGAAATCTACTCCGATATCAAAGCAAACCCGACCATCGAAAACGTAAAGAACGGCGTTGCAGCGTTCAAGGCTTCCGGCGCTGACTACATCATCGCAATCGGCGGCGGTTCCTCTATGGATACCTCCAAGGCCATCGGCATCATCATCGCCAACCCGGAATTTGAAGACGTCCGCAGCCTCGAAGGCGTTGCTCCCACCAAAAAGCCCTGCGTTCCGATTATCGCCGTTCCTACCACTGCCGGCACCGCTGCAGAGGTTACCATCAACTACGTTATCACCGACGTAGAGCGCAAGCGCAAATTCGTATGCGTTGACCCCCACGACATGCCGATCATCGCAGTCGTTGATCCCGATATGATGTCCTCCATGCCAAAGGGCCTGACCGCTTCTACTGGTATGGATGCTCTGACCCACGCAATCGAAGGCTACACCACCAAGGCTGCATGGGAAATGACCGATATGTTCCACTTAAAGGCAATCGAAATCATTTCCAAATCCCTGCGTAATGCCGTTGCTAACACCAAAGAAGGCCGTGAAGGCATGGCTCTTGGTCAGTATATCGCAGGCATGGGCTTCTCCAATGTCGGTCTCGGCATCGCTCATTCCATGGCACACACCCTGGGTGCTGTTTATGACACCCCTCACGGCGTTGCATGCGCAATGATGCTTCCGATCGTTATGGAATACAACGCAGACTGCACCGGTGAAAAATACCGTGAAATTGCACGCGCAATGGGCGTAGAAGGCGTTGATCAGATGGATCAGGCTGCTTACCGTAAAGCTGCGGTCGATGCTGTCCGCAAGCTTTCCGAGGATGTCGGCATTCCGTCCAAGCTCGAAGCCATCAAGGAAGAAGATCTTCCGTTCCTGGCAGAATCTGCCCATGCAGATGCATGCGCACCCGGCAACCCAAAGGATGCAAGCATCGAAGATCTGACCGCATTATTCCGTAAGCTGATGTAAAAAAGAATGTGCCAAGGCACATTCTCGCGGAGCGTTTTTATTTCATAGGACGTATTTTCCCATGAAACAAAAAACAGCCCCGACAGTTTTCAAACAATAGAATGCTCGCAGAGCGTGCATTCTATTG
>ENA-OYYR01001295-OYYR01001295.1-human-gut-metagenome-genome-assembly--contig:-NODE-1295-length-9994-cov-17.826743_pt1 | contig 9994 bp, 6 predicted proteins | sample MGYA00244066_ERZ653454 | MGnify/ENA primary metagenome ERZ653454 (study PRJEB26926, sample SAMN06165163) | human gut metagenome | biome: ENVO:00009003; feature: ENVO:2100002; material: ENVO:00002003...
TTAATCCCCATCTCCGGCATTCCAAACTTACCGAAAATCAAAATATAGTCCAACAGCACATTCACCAATGCCATGACCACTGCATTCATTGTCAGCACCTTAGTACGTGTAATACCAATATACAGCGCACGGAACATCACGTTGACAAAGGCGAAGAAAAAGCCCCAAATACGCCAGTTGAGAAATTCCATGGTAGCATCAAAAATGGAATCAGATGAAATGAGCAAGCGGACAATGGATGGGGCCAAAAGATGTGTCAGCCCAAACATGAGCACCGCCAATCCCAGCAAGAATGTCCCTCCCTGTATCATTACGGGACCCACATCTTTGTAACGTCCTTCTCCATTACGACGAGCAATCAAGATTTGTGAACCGACACTAAAACCGAAAGCAATAGTGAAGACACAGATATAAAACAATCCACCCATGGCGGAAGCTCCCAACTCGACTTCTCCTACCCTGCCCAGGAAAGCAGTATCTGTCACATTGATAATGTTTTGCGCCAATAATCCGAGAAAAATCGGATAACTTACGTTCCATATTTCTTTGTTGGTATACATATATTTTTTTTGCATTGAGTAAAAGAGTTGCAAAGATACTACATTCTTTTCAATCCGGTGTTCTGAATGGAGTGAAGAAACTGTAAACAGACCAGGAATTTACTTAGCGGACAGGCGTGCCGGAACAAATATATCACAAAAGCATCAGCATGCTCCCTCATTCCACAGTTCCTACCAATCAATCACACAAATAAAAAAAGGATATTCATCATCCAGGCAAATAGTTTCTGTTGAAACAGTTGATTTTTTCAATAGACGACACAAATAATTGCACAAAAGGTTTGCCCGTGTGTTATTTTATCCTACCTTTGCGCCCGCAAACAAAAAATCAAGTAATAAATGAAGAAACTATTATTAATTAGTGCAGCGACACTAATCGTTTCAAATTCAACTTTCGCAGGAGGTATTTTAACCAATACAAATCAACATGCAGCTTTTCTCCGTATGCTATCTCGTGGTGCTACAACAGAAATAGACGGTGCTTTATCTAATCCTGCCGGCCTGGCTTTCTTGCCCAAAGACGGATTCCATGTAGGATTGAGCATTCAGAGCGCTTATCAGACTAGAAATATTGATGCCAGTTTTATGACATACAATGGCGTTAGCGCCACAGGTCCTACTGTTGCAGACAAGCCTTTTGAAAAATATTACGAAGGAACAGCCGCCGCACCGGTTATCCCCAGCCTCTTCGCCGCATATAAAAAAGGTGAGTGGACAATTTCAGGATTCTTCGCCATCACTGCCGGAGGTGGAAAGGCGTCTTTTGATGACGGACTGCCTATGTTCGACGCCTCAGCTATGGCAGGTATTTTTCAAGAAGGTTTAAAAGCAGAAAAACCTACGGTTATAACTCCTGATATGTATGATATAACAAGTGCCATGGACGGTAAACAATATATTTACTCTTTGCAGCTGGGATTATCCTATAAAGCTACCGAATGGCTTTCCGTATTCGGTGGAGGTAGAATGAACTACTTTACCGGTGGCTACAAAGGCTTTCTGAACGCTATTGTAAAAGGAACAGACACAAACCTGTTGCCTCTTGCTCTAGACTGTGACCAAACCGGCTGGGGACTTACTCCTGTTATCGGTGTAGATGCTAAACTGGGTAAACTGAACATTGGTGCCAAATATGAATTCAAGACCAACTTGAATATCGAAAACAATACAAAGAACTTACAATATCCACCCAGTGCCAAAGATATGGTAGCCCCCTACGAACACGGTGTGAATACTCCCAATGATATTCCAGCCATGCTCTCTATCGCAGCCGCCTACGAATTCCTTCCGGTACTTCGCGCTTCTGTAGAATATCATTTTTATGATGACAAAAATGCAGGTATGGCAAACGGCAAACAAAAATATCTGACTAAAGGAACCAATGAATACTTGGCAGGTATTGAATTTGATGTAACCAAGCAACTAACTCTCAGCTGTGGTGGACAAATCACTGACTACGGACTATCAGATAACTATCAATCAGACACCAGTTTTTCTTGTGATTCTTACTCTTTGGGAGTCGGAGCCAAAATAAAGATGAACAAACACCTCTATTTAAATGTTGGTTATATGTGGACTAATTATGAGGATTATACAAAAAAATCAACCAACTATAACGGAACCGGACTACCCGGAACAAATGTATATAGCCGTACCAACAAAGTGTTCGGTTTAAGTGCAGATTATAGTTTCTGATTCCTGTATATGAAATAAGAACAAGACCATGTCCAAATAACTGAGACATGGTCTTGTTTTATAAAAAACTCCAAAGAAACTGATAATCCTTCAGCTGCACCCGCAACTGTTTCAGCGACCGGGTGATATGAAATTCTACAGTCTTTACAGAAATATCCAGCCGCAAAGCAATTTCCTTGTTCGGTAAATTTTTCATCCGGCTCAAAATAAACACCTCCCTGCTTGTAGGAGGCAATTCACTAATGGCTTCCTGCACCAAAGCTTGAATCTCATCACAAAACAATTTATCGGGATCACAAGCCTCCAAAGTCGAGATACGCAAAGCCAGTTCTTTCTGCCGCATATCTCCTATATGCTGCTCGGCACGCATACGTACCTCCAAGTGTTGCAAATGATTCAATGAACGATTTTTTATGGCAGTCAACAGCAACGCAGAAATATTGGTATCCTCCTGTAACTCATTCCGGTGCTCCCATACATTAGTAAAAGCCCCCATTACAATATCCTCAGCCTCTTCCCTGTTCCTGACATACGAGTAAGCAAACTGAACAAACTGTTGCTGACGTTTGCTAAACACCTCCGTCAGTTCTGACATAAAAACATTCTTCGTCTCTTTCATTTAACTAATTTTCTGTTTCCGTTTTTAGATCTTGACATAAATACCTTTCTTGTATAAAATATGAACAATACTCCAACAAAATAATACATACAACAAAGCATAGGCTAATGAACCGGGATAATTTCCCAACACCGGAACCAGTACCTTTTCATAAATAAAGACACTTGCCCCCGTAGCGCCCAATAGAATCCCCATTATTTCCGCAAACACATAGATAAACAAAGGGTTCACTCCGAACGACCGGAAAAAAACGCACCAACCTTGATAGCCTTTTATATCAATGATCCAGATAAGCAGAGCCAAAAAGCTGGATGCCAATCCGCAGGTTGTAATGACAAAAGTAGGCGACCACACTTTCTTATTGATAGGGCAGCCGTAACTTAACAAAAAGCCAGCAAATGTGAGAATAGTACCCACCAAAAACAATCGTTGTATCTTCTCGTCATTATCTTTAGCAGAAAACAATAACTTTCCACAATAAAACCCTACCATTACATGGCACACCGCAGGAAGCGTACTCAATAGTCCTTCCGGATCAAACGCCATTCCACCATCATGGTACATGTGGGATGTACCCAATGCCCATACATCAAAACGGGCCACTATATTAGTGGCCGACAAGTTAAAGCCGTCTCCCATAGCCAATAAAAGAAAATAGACGGCCAAAGTTACCAAAATGATAGCGGGAAAATATTTATGCTTCACCGTTATAGCAACCAGACTAGTCACACCGTATCCTATAGCAAGCCGTTGCATGACTCCTAAATAACGCAACTCTTCAAAATTCAGATGATGTGTAAAAACCGATTTGGCCAGAAGATTCAAAAACAGACCGATACAAAAAATAACGACTGTACGTTTCACAATCTTCCGTAATGTAGCATGAGAATAAGTAAAATTATATTTCCGCAAAGAAATATAAGTGGATATTCCCATAATGAACATAAAAAAAGGAAAAACGAGATCGGTAGGGGTTAACCCGTTAAAGGCGGCATGCTCCAACGGAGTATACACATACCCCCATGAACCGGGGTTATTTACAAGAATCATGCCTGCAATAGTGATGCCTCTCAATATGTCAAGAGCAAGCAACCGTTTGGGGGTATTTGCTGTCATGCGTGTTAGATTAATAAATTGGTTAACTCGGACAAAGATAGCATTCTATTAGCAATAAAGAAACAAATCTGTGAAAAATATTTTTATATTGTAAACATATTAATCTCTCTGAAAAACATGTTTATTCCGTTTTTATTGCTATTTTTGTCCAAAAAGAATTTCTATACCCCCTTTATTTAAAAACTTAACACAGATTTATTATGAAGAAAAAGAGTCTGCCAGTATTTTTCGTTGGGTTATTAATGTGTGGATGCCAAATGAAAGAAGTAATCAATGAGTACAATGTAGTTCCATTGCCTGTTACCATGAGCGAGCAGCAGGGACGTTTTTACCTGAACAGTGATGTTCCTATCGTCGTTAACGCCTCACAAGAAGTGAAACACATTGCTTCCGGCCTGTCAACCACTCTCCTGGATATAGCCGGTCTCAAGCTGAAACCGACTGACGAGTTACATGAAAATGTACCCTCCATTGTTTTTGACAGCATTCCGGGGATGGAAAAAGAAGCCTACAAGTTATCGGTCACCCCTCAACTGATAAAAATTACCGCATCGGCGCCTAACGGCTTTTACTATGGATTACAGACCCTGTATCAACTGTTGCCGGTGGATGTCTATTGTAAAGAAAGAGCACGTAATGCCGAATGGAGTGTACCTTGCGTTGAAATAGAAGACGCCCCGACATTCCGCTATCGCGGAGCCATGCTGGATGTATGCCGCCATTTCGCATCTATAGATTATATCAAAAAATTCATAGATGTATTGGCTGCACATAAAATGAACACCTTCCACTGGCATCTTACAGACGACCAAGGCTGGAGAATTGAAATCAAAAAATACCCCAAACTGACTGAGATCGGCTCTCAACGTTCAGAAACCATGGTGGATTATTTCTATACCCATTACCCATTCAAATATGACGGCAAGCCCCACGGAGGTTTTTACACACAAGACGAAATAAAAGAAGTCGTTGCATACGCTCAAAGCAAATATATCACTGTCATTCCGGAGATAGAGTTACCTGGACATGCCTTGGCCGCTATCGCTTCCTACCCTGAATTGTCCTGTACTCCGGACAGCACCTACGAAGTTTGCAAATTATGGGGTGTGTTTGACCAAGTATTCTGCCCTACCGACACCTTCTTCCAGTTTATGGAAGGAGTCATGGACGAAGTGGTGGAATTATTCCCAAGCTCTTATATACATATAGGTGGTGATGAATGTCCTAAAACAGCTTGGGAACAATGTGAACATTGTCAAAAACTGATACGTGAACTGGGATTGGAAAATGACATCACTCCCAATCCCGTAGACGGAAGAAAGCATACGAAAGAAGAGAAATTACAAAGTTATATCGTAAGCCGTGTGGAAAAATACCTGAACAGCAAAGGACGTAATATCATCGGTTGGGATGAAATACTGGAAGGAGGGCTTGCCCCCAACGCCACAGTGATGTCATGGCGTGGTGTGGAAGGCGGAATGACCGCAGCCAAAGCCGGACATGATGCTATTATGACTCCTAATCCTTACGCTTACCTTGACCATTACCAGGAAGAACCGGAAATAGCCCCTGTTACTATCGGTGGATACAACACACTGAAAAAGACATACAGCTATAATCCTGTACCGGCTGATGCAGACAGTTTGGTAAAACAGCACATCATTGGTGTACAGGCCAATTGCTGGGCAGAATATATGCCAACTGAGGATAACCGTGATTATCAAATCTTCCCACGCCTGATCGCTATATCCGAAACCGGCTGGACTCCGATGAAGAAAAAGAATTTTACTTCATTCTGCAACCGCATGGTTGAAGACTTCCAACGTCTGGAAGCAATGGGCGTAAAACCTTGCCTCAACTTCTTTGATGTAAATATCAACACCCGTGCCACCCAAGAAGGTGTACTGAATGTAGAGCTGGAAACATTCTATCCGGGAGCACAAATCTATTATACGACTCATGGTGAGCAACCATCCATACATGCCAACTTATACAATCATCCATTCCCATTGGACGGCACATACGACTTGAAAGCCGCTGCTTTCGTTAACGGCAAACAAATCGGTAAGGTTACTCATAAACAGCTTTACAAGAATTTAATCAGTGGAAAAAAATATGAAATCATGCCCGAACCCAAAGGTATGAAAGGTGATATTTTAGGAGAAAATGATATATTGGGCGCAGACACTGTGACTTTAGGACTGACCAATGGAAAACGTGGAAATAATGCCTCCTCCACCCCGTGGGTAGGTATCAGCCCAGACAATAATGACAAAGTTACTTTTATAGTAGACTTTGAGAAAGCCACTATCCGTAAAATCAGATTCGGTACATTGTATAATGCAGCAGGTGGAATATTGCCGGTGAGCAAAGCTGTAGTCTATGTTTCCTCTTTAGACAACAAATTCGAGAAAGTAGCCGAAAAAGAATTCACTTACGATATCAAAGAAAATACGTTCAGAGGTTTTGATGAAGAAATAGAATTTCCGGCACAAGAAGCGGTGAAGGTAAAAATAGAATTTACAAGCGGAGGTAAAATACGCAATGGTATTGATTGCTATAGCCCACATGATAAAAGCGAGGTACCCAGCACAATAGCTTTGGATGAAATAGAAATCTATTAATTACCTATTTATATAAGAAGAATTGAATTCCATTGTAATCCGGCTCAAAACCTTGTTTTCTATTTCCTAATTGAAAACTTAGCCGGATGACAATGGAATTTCATTTTAAAAAGCACAACAAACCAAACAGGAAAAATGGTATAAAAATCTGTAATCCGGGTACAATCTTATTTTTTTCAACTCCATACTTTTGTACATAGAATTTATATTGAAAAACTTAAAATATGAACGCTATGAACAAAGTCATTTTACTTTTAATATTCAGTATTTTAACAACAACCAGTATGGCACAAAAAAAGATCAAACAGACAGCAGGACGCGACCAATTAGGAACATTCGCTCCTAAATTCGCGGAACTTAATGACGACATTCTTTTTGGAGAAGTGTGGAGCCGCACCGAGCAACTCGGTCTTCGTGACCGCAGTTTAGTCACAATCACCTCACTCATCAGTCAAGGAATAACGGACAGTTCGCTTACATTCCATCTCCAATCAGCCAAAAACAACGGTATTACGCGTACGGAAATTGCAGAGATCATCACTCAAATCGGCTTCTATGCAGGATGGCCGAAAGCATGGGCGGCATTCCGTCTTGCCAAAGAAGTATGGAATGAAGAAATCTCTTGTAAAGATAAAGATGAAAAAACAACGTTCCAACGCGAAATGATTTTTCCTATCGGAGAACCAAACACCGCTTATGCACAATATTTCACTGGTAACAGTTACCTCGCCCCTATCTCTCGTGAACAGGTAAACATTTCCAATGTCACCTTTGAACCACGCTGCCGTAACAACTGGCACATCCACCATGCAACTCAAGGTGGCGGACAAATGCTTATCGGCATAGCCGGTCGTGGCTGGTATCAAGAGGAAGGTAAAGCAGCCGTTGAGATTCTTCCCGGCACAGTGATCCATATCCCTGCCAACGTAAAACATTGGCACGGTGCAGCCGCCAACAGCTGGTTCGCCCACCTTGCATTCGAACTTTCCGGAGAAAACACATCCAATGAATGGTTAGAACCCGTAACTGATGAAGAATACGACAAGATTCAAATGTTGCCTTGAATGAGGCAACAAAAATAATTTGTATCGGTGCAGACTTTATATGTAGAGGCGCATAATTCTTTTACCAAGACACACGTGCGATTTTCAAATAAATTATGTAATTTTGCCGACTGTTTATAATAACCCTTTAAAATATGAGAAAATATTTATTTTTATTCACATTTTTACTGCTATCGGCAAAAAGTTTTGCTCAAGACAAAGATTTCAATTACAAGTTCTACGGACAAATCCGCACCGACTTCTATTATAATAGTCGTGCCAATGAAGAAACTGTTGACGGGCTTTTCTATATGTATCCTAAAGATAAAGTGTACGATGCAACAGGTAAAGACCTGAATGCGACAGCTAATGGAAGCTTTTATACTTTATATACCCGTTTGGGAATAGATGTGCAAGGTCCCAGGTTGGGAAGAGCAAAAACCTCCGCAAAAGTAGAAATGGACTTCCGCGGATCAGGAACAACCTTCTCCACTGTACGTCTGCGCCATGCCTATTTAAACCTTGATTGGGGAAAACCGTCTTTACTGTTGGGACAAACCTGGCATCCGTTATATGGTGACGTTGCTCCACAAATTCTGAATCTGAATATGGGAGCTCCTTTCCAACCGTTCAGCCGTGCCCCACAAATACGATTCCGCTACAAAGCTGGTGATATACAACTGACAGGCGCGGCTATTTGGCAATCCCAATACCTGTCTCAAGGTCCTGATGGGAAAAGCCAGAAATACATAAAAGAAAGTTGTATACCCGAAATCTATATTGGTGCAGATTACAAAAGAAGCAACTGGCTAGTGGGAGCAGGCATTGAAATGATTTCATTAAAACCTCGTACTCAATCGGTAGTAGAAGATGAAGTTTACAAAGTGGATGAACGTGTCACTGCCCTGTCTTACGAAGTTCACATGAAATATACTTCTCCCCTATGGTATGTGGCAGCAAAAAGTGTTTTGGGTTCCAATCTTACACAAGTATCCATGCTGGGCGGATACGGTGTAAAATCCACTGATGCCCGTACGGGAGAACAAGAGTATTCCCCCAACCGGAATTCTAGTTCATGGCTGAATATTGCATACGGTAAGAAATGGAAACCGGCTGTTTTTTTAGGTTATATGAAAAATTTAGGAACGAGTGACGAAATAAGTAAAATGTATGGTACAGGAACCAATGTAGACCAATTGGTAAGTACCAGCGCAGAACTAACCTATAATGTGCCTCACTGGAAATTGGGAGTTGAATACAATCTTACTTCCGCATGGTATGGTTCCATGAAAAGTTCTAACGGAAAAATTATTGATACTCATTCTGTTTCAAACAACAGACTGGTAGCAACAGTTTTGTTCATGTTCTGAAAAGTACAAAATAAAGAATATAAAAAAGGCAGCTTTCGAAAAGGCTGCCTTTTTTATATATAGCAGAAAATTAATTATTCACCTTTGATAGCTGCAACACCCGGAAGAATTTTTCCTTCAATTGCTTCCAACAAAGCACCGCCACCGGTAGAGATATAAGAAACCTGGTCAGCCATGCCGAACTTGTTGATACAAGCTACAGAGTCACCACCACCGATCAATGAGAATGCACCGTTCTTAGTTGCTTTTGCGATAGCTTCAGCGATAGCACGTGAACCGGCAGTAAAGTTATCGAATTCAAAAACACCGGCAGGACCGTTCCACAGAATAGTCTTGGCATCTTCAATAGCAGCAGCAAATGCTTTCTGAGTTTCAGGACCTGCATCCAAACCTTCCCATCCGTCAGGAATATTATTTGCAGGAACAACCTGAGTATGAGCATCGTTAGAGAATGCATCAGCAGCCACACAATCAGAGCCCAATACCAAATTCACACCTTTAGCTTTAGCCTTAGCAATGATATCAAGAGCCAAATCCAATTTGTCATCTTCTACGATAGAATTACCAATTTTTCCACCTTGAGCTTTTGCAAAAGTATAAGTCATACCACCGCAAAGAATCAAGTTATCCACTTTATCCATCAGGTTTTCAATGATACCAATCTTAGTAGACACCTTGGAACCACCCATAATAGCCGTGAACGGGCGCTTGATATCTTTCAGGATATTATCAACAGCTTGAACTTCTTTTTCCATCAAATACCCCAACATCTTGTTGTCCGCATCGAAATAGTCAGCGATAACGGCTGTAGAAGCATGTTTACGGTGAGCAGTACCGAATGCGTCATTGATATAGCAATCAGCATAAGAAGCCAAAGTCTTGGCAAATTCTTTCTGAGAAGCCTTCATCGCTTTCTTGGCATCTTCGTATGCAGGATCTTCTTTGTCAATGCCAACAGGCTTTCCTT
>ENA-OYYR01001303-OYYR01001303.1-human-gut-metagenome-genome-assembly--contig:-NODE-1303-length-9956-cov-6.156146_pt1 | contig 9956 bp, 10 predicted proteins | sample MGYA00244066_ERZ653454 | MGnify/ENA primary metagenome ERZ653454 (study PRJEB26926, sample SAMN06165163) | human gut metagenome | biome: ENVO:00009003; feature: ENVO:2100002; material: ENVO:00002003...
ACACGCGTAAGATCGTCGGCAGCGTCAGATGTGTATAAGAGACAGGGTTGGTATATAACGGAAGAGTTTCACGATGGCTCCTATCCCGTGGGGTGGCAGCAAGAACCTTCACTCTCCATGCTGGCCAACTATTTGCAGACGGTGGCGGCTTATATAAAGTCGAAATCTCCCAAGGAAGTCTGCATCGCTCCTGCCTTGTGGCGTGGCATGCCGGCCGATCTTTGTGGGGAGTGGTTCGGTAAGATATTTGCCCAAACACCCGATATTGATGTTCTTTATCTTCAGGACATAGGCGGACGTTGTCTGGTGGACTTTGATGTGGATCTGCCCAATTGGTTTGCCGAAATAAAGAAAGCTTGCGATGCCAACGGAGTGATTTTCGGGGTAGACATCGAGTCGTTTAAGGAATGCTGGTGTCCGAAGATTACAATGCGTACCAAGCCTTGGTCAGAGTTGGAAGAACAATTAAGGGTTGCCGGAATGTTTACCGATCATATTACGAATTTCAGTTGGGCTACCTTTAAGCCGGGAACGGACACTTATGAAGGTTATAAGAGGTATATTGAAGGAAAATGACCTATTGCTGATGCAATAAAATAGCTCATTAGCGGAATTGGTAGTGTTTAATCAATAAAAAACAAATATTTTTTATGAATCAGTTCATCAAAGAAATACAAGAACAACCGGAAATGTTGGAACGTACTCTTGGCTATTATCATTCAAGAGAAGGGAAGGAGCGTTTGGATGCTGTCTGTACTCTGTGGACAACCGGTGACTATGACAAAATAGTACTTACCGGTATGGGAAGTTCTTATTTTGTATCGCAAGCTGCCGCGACCATGATGACCGCTTATAATATACCCGCTTTTGCTATCAATGCCGGGGAGCTATTGCATTTTCAGTCTTCAGTTCTGACAGAGCGCACTTTATTGGTTGCCATCTCACAGTCAGGCGAGAGCTATGAGGTGATTGAATTGCTTAAACAACTTGGTGAACGGCATCATTCACGATTGACAGTGGTTGGGGTCACAAATGAGTCTGGAAGTTCTTTAGCGGCGATGGCTACTCTCAGTCTGCTATGTAAGGCTGGGAGGGAGGAAATGACATCTACGAAGACATTTATCACCACCTATCTGGTAGTGTATCTGCTTGCAGGAGCATTGGATGGTCGCAGGGTAGATAATGCTCTTTTAGATAGTGTCGTTCGGGAAGTCGGTCTTCAGCTTGAGAAAGGGGGGATTTATTTATCCCGTTCGGTCGCTTTTTTAAGTGGGCATCCGTTTGTTCAAGTGATAGGCAGGGGTACGGTTTTTGCAAGCGTTGCCCAAACCGCCCTGATGTTTATGGAGGCTACCAAGACTCCGGCTTCAGCTTTGTTGGGCGGTGAGTTTCGCCACGGCCCACTAGAGATGGTAGGCCCTGGCTTTATCTGTATCATTTATTCGCATTCACGGTCCGGTGTTTATCGGCAGAGCATCAGGCTTGTGGCTGATGTTCTGTCTTTTAATGGTAAAGTGATCCTGGTATCGGATATCTCCTCCGGCATTGAAAGTGTGAATTTGCTGGAAATCAATGTTCATTGCGGAGACCCTGATTTGTTTGCAATTCCGTCCATTGTTCCTGTTCAGCTGATAGTGAATGCTTGGGCGGAAGAAATGGAACTAGTGCCCGGCAGTTTTACACATGGTGCTAAAGTGACTTCAATAGAATAATGATGGGACGAAGAAAGGCAGCCATAGGAGTCGATATCGGAGGCACAAAGATCAGTGCGGGTATTGTTGGCGGAGAGGGATTGGTTTATGCTTCTCCCCGTACTATTGCAACTAATCCGAAAGAACCCGGCGAAGTGATTATTGCCAATTTGTTTTCTCTGTTGAAAAATATTCTGGCTGATGCTGCGGATTACGATATTCAGGGCATTGGTATCGGGTGTACCGGACCTCTCGATATAGATAAAGGTATACTGCTGGATGTTGAGAATCTTCCCACTTTGAACTATTTTCCGTTGAAAGACACCGTTGAACAAGCATTTCCGTTGCGGGTGATCCTTGATAATGATGCCAATGCGCTGATTTATGCAGAGGCATTATGGGGAGCGGGTCGGAATGCCGGTTCAGTCCTAGGTTTTACCTTAGGAACGGGGATAGGATGTGCTTGGATTAATGGAGGAAAAGTATGGCGTGGGCATTCCGGTTGTGCTGGAGAAGTATGGACTTCACCTTATAAAGAAGGGATATTGGAAGACTATGTATCCGGCAATGCCGTCACCCGTCTTTATAAAGAATATACAAAGGAGGAGTTGCCGGCTTATCGTATAGCCGAACTGGCACGGTCCGGTGATAAAATGGCTTTGCAGGTATGGGATGCTTTTGCCCAGGCATTAGCTCATGCTTTGTCATGGACAGTGAATATTACCGATCCCGAAATTGTCATCATAGGCGGATCTGTTCTGAAATCTTCCGATTTATACTGGGACAAGGCAGAGTGGCTATTTCGTAAATTCATTTGTCGTTCAGCAGCCCGGCATACTACTTTGCTGCCTGCAGCCTTGGGAGACAATGCCGGATTTATTGGTGCGGCTGCATTAATATTAAAATAACAAGAAACTATGAGAAAACTCTTTTTTATACTGTTGATATGTAACATGTTGTTCGTCAATGCCCAATCTCTTGAACTGGAGAATTGGAAGATTATCAATTCTTCCGAGCTAAACGTCGGATCTGCTGAGGTCTCGCAATTGGCTTATCCCACTGCCGGATGGTATCAGGCCACTGTGCCCACTACCGTGTTGAACGCTTTGGTGAAGGAAAACGTATATCCTGATCCGAGAATCGGCCTGAATAATTACCTGATTCCGGATGTGTCGGATGAATTTAATGTCCGGATGGACCTATCTAAATACAACTACCTGAAAAGTGGCCGTAATCCTTGGCAAGATCCATACTGGTATCGTACGGAAGTTGTTCTTCCCAAATCATATAAAGGCAAGAAAGTATGGCTGATCTTGAACGGCATTAACTACCGGGCAGATGTCTGGGTAAATGGTCGTCAGGTTGCTGATAAAAAAGATATTGTGGGTATGTTTCGTCGCTTTAAACTTGATATAACCGGATATGCCCATGCCGGAGCTAACAATTGTATTGCGATAAAAATTTATCAGGTGGATCATCCGGGCGTCCCGACTCCCGGCACCCAGTTGAAAGTATTCGGTCCTGTACGCGGACATTCCTACGATATCTTTAAGGATGAGACATTGAAGATATCCGGTGGCTGGGATTGCGCTCCCGTGGTTCGCGACCGGAATATGGGTATCTACCAGAAAGTGATAGTGGAAGCCACGGACGAGGTGTTGATTGAAAATCCTTTTGTTGTCACTACTTTACCAAAGTCCACTACCATGCCTATGAAGGTTGACACTGGGCTTGCAAAGGTCAACATTAAACTTGAAGTGAGGAATACCTCTGCAAAGCTTGTTGAGGGAAAGGTGAATGCTTGGATTACATTAATCAACGAAGTCAAATTTCCCACTTATACCAAGCATATGGAGGGATACCTCAAGCCAATCAAGCTGACGAAGAAAGTAGCCCTGCGTGCCGGTGAGAGAAAAGTAGTGGAACTGACCCCTGAGGACTTTCCTTCCTTGCTGATAGAAAACCCGTATTTGTGGTATCCGAATGGGTATGGCGAGCAATACTTGCATCACATGAAACTGTCTTTTAGCATCGGTGGAAAAGTGTCCGATACCAAAGAGTTTGATTTCGGAATCCGTGAGGTGGCAAGTGGACTGAACCGGGTGGGAGATGAATGTGGTCGTGTATATTATGTGAATGGCAAGCGGATATTCTGTAAGGGCGGTTGGATACAGCCGGACATCTTGTTGGAGGAATCTGAAAAACGTATCTATGATGAAGCCCGCCTGATGGCAGAAGCGAACATCAACCTGATTGGCAGTGAAGATATGCCGTCTCCTTCTGAAACCTGGTTTGAAAGTTTTGACAAATATGGCCTGATGTGGTGGCATGTTTTCTATCAATGTTTCCGCATGACTCCTGGAACTGAAACTGCTGACAATCCTCTGGATCATGGTCTGGCGGTGGCAGGAGTGGAAGATATGATGCTCCGCTATCGCAATCACCCTTCTATTATTTCATGGATAGGAGCCAATGAGGTCTTGATGAATGAAAGCTTGTACAAGCTGACCAAGGAGAAAGTGAGGAGTATCGATACTACGCGTGTTTATCTTCCGACTACCAGTTTTCATTGGGATGTAGACGCCTTGACTCCTTATCTGAAAGAAGATCTACCAACAGGTACGACGGATGACGGTGCGCCCGACTATAATTGGGCGCCTTCTTCCTACTTCTTTGATAAAGTGCGTGAGGTCCATTTGCAGATGTTCCGCAATGAACTGGGGATGCCTTCCATGCCGACGTACAACAGCCTCCGGAAATTTATTCCTACCGCGGAGAGTACGGCTAATGTAAACAGCCCTATTTTCCCATTGGATAGCATTTGGGCTGAACATGGTGCTTGGGATGTAAGTAATTATTGCTATCGCTCTTATGACAATGCCATTCGCACAATGTTCGGTGATCCGAAGACGGCAAAAGAATATGCCGACAATGCCCAGTTCCTGAATGCCGATGGTTATCGTGCTATGTTTGAAGCGGCTAATCACCGGATGTGGGATATTACTTCCGGTGTGATGATTTGGAAGATTAATTCTTGCTGGCCCGATGTGTGCTGGCAGATATACGACTGGTATCTGGCTCCCAATGCTTCTTATTATTTTGCAAAAAAAGCTATGGAACCGGTGCACGTACAGTTGAATGCGAATGATTTTAGGGTTTCTGTGATTAATGCCTCCCATCAGACACTGCAAGACGTGAAAGTGACGGCTAAAGTTATCAACAATGACATGGAAGTGGCTTGGGAGGACTCCCAGCGGATAACTGTTTCTCCCGATTGCTATCAGGAGATTGTTACGGTGCCCCGGTGTGGAAAATACTCTTATAATTACTTTGTGAAGCTGGAGCTGCATGATAAATACGGTAAACTTCTGTCCGAGAACCTATATTGGTTCTATTCCCAGCATATGGATTTCTTTTGGTTCACTTCTATGAAGAAACCGGAATTGAAGGAGGAGGTTGAAGTTACCAAAGAGGAAGGGGAATATGTCTTTTCTATTTGTTTGAAGAACGAATCGGATCGTTTGTCCCATTTCAATCATCTGACTTTGCTGGACGTCCGGGGTAAGGAGATTAATCCGGTATTCTGGAGTGACAATTTTATTACGCTCTTTCCGGGAGATGAAAAGGTAATAACGGCTCGTGTGGCAGTATCCGATGCCGGAGATACACCTCCTGTGTTCTTCCGGGCACGATGATGAATAGATTGAATTTATTTATAATATAGTGTTATGAAAAAAATTATAGTGATTGGCAGTTCCAATGTGGACATGGTGGTGAGAACTTCTCATCTGCCTGCTCCCGGTGAGACGATTCTGGGAGGGGAATTCTTTATGAACCAGGGTGGAAAAGGAGCAAATCAGGCTGTTGCAATAAAGAGATTGGGCGGCAATCTGATATTTATGGCAAAATTGGGGAATGATGTATTAGGTCGGCAATCTGTCGGTTATTTTAAAAAGGAAGGAATTGATACAAGATATATTGCTCTCGATGAAGATTCTGCTTCCGGAGTAGCTCTGATCAGCGTGGACGATCATGCGGAGAATAGTATTGTAGTGGCATCCGGTGCCAACATGTTGTTGAACGAACAAGATGTGGATAAAATGTTGGAGGAAATGTGTGAGGGAGATATCCTCTTGATGCAATTGGAAATTCCGCTTCAAACAGTGGAGTATGCTGCCAGAAAGGCTTTCGGGAAAGGAGTGAAGGTGGTGCTGAATCCGGCTCCTGCCCGCAGTCTTCCCAAAGAATTGTTCCGGCATCTGTACATGGTCACTCCGAACCGCATCGAGGCGGAGATGCTTACGGGCATAAAGATTGCCAATGATGCCGATGTTGAGAAAGTGGCGGAAGAGATTTGCGCGATGGGGGTAAAGAATGTAATTATCACTTTGGGTTCGAAAGGATGTCTTATAAGGGAAGAGGGCGTTTCTTATCGTATAGATGCTTTCAAAGTGGAGCCTGTTGACACTACAGCTGCCGGAGATACGTTTAATGGGGCTTTGTGCGTAGGATTGTCAGAGGGCATGGACTTGAAACAAGCTGCTGTGATGGCTTCAAAAGCTTCATCCATAGCTGTAACCAGAATGGGAGCCCAGTCTTCTATTCCTTACCGTGAAGAGTTGTAATCATTAAAAACAATATTAAATATCACGATTATGTTTATAGTTGAAAGTTACGGATTGGCGGTAGCGTTGTGCTGGGTCACGATGTTATGCTGGGGATCATGGGGAAATACTCAAAAATTGTCAGCCCAAACATGGCGCTATGAATTGTTCTATTGGGATTATGTGATTGGTATACTTCTTTTTTCTTTGGTTTGGGGCTTGACACTGGGCAGCATTGGAGAAGGGGGACGCGGATTTATGCAGGACTTGCAGCAAGTTGGTATGGAGAATTTTTGGAGCGCTTTTCTGGGGGGCGTCATATTCAATGCCTCGAATATATTGTTGTCGGCTTCCATGTCGTTGGCTGGTATGTCGGTTGCTTTCCCGATAGGGGTGGGGTTGGCGTTGGTATTAGGCGTATTTGTCAATTACTTCAGTGTACCGAAGGGGGATCCTGTCACTCTTTTTGGGGGTGTCTTCTTGATTGTGTTGGCCATTGTTTTTAATGGGATTGCTTCCGGTAAAGTTTCTGAAGTATCAGGTCAGACTGTCCGAAAAAGAGGAGTTCTGATTGCTGTCTGCGCTGGTATTCTGATGGCGTTTTTCTATCGTTTTGTCGCCGCTGCTATGGATTTGGAAAATCTGGAATCGCCTGCTGTTGGTATGATGACTCCGTATTCTGCCTTGTTTGTGTTTGCAATAGGTATCTTTATCAGTAACTTCCTATTCAACTCTTTGTTAATGAGGAAACCTTTTACGGGGGTGCCTGTGGCTTACAGTCAATACTTCAAAGGAAATATGAATACTCATTTGGTTGGTATTTTTGGGGGTGCCATTTGGGCGTTGGGAACAGCGTGCAGTTATATTGCTGCCGGAACAGCCGGTGCTGCCATTTCCTATGGGTTGGGACAAGGGGCTACGATGGTTGCCGCATTATGGGGGGTGTTTATTTGGAAGGAATTCAAAGGGGCTTCTAAATCTACTAATCTATTGATTGCCTTGATGTTTATTCTCTTTATTTTAGGTTTGGCGTTAATTATTACGTCCGGTGGCAATTAATCTTTTATTAATTAAAAAAATGTGTATATTATGAAGAGGATTTTTCTGCCAATCCTATTGGGGGTACTGATGATATCAGCCGTACTGCCGTCGGCAGTAGTTTTTGCTGGCAATGATGTTCCTGGCCGACAGAGAAAACAGAAGGTGAAGGAATCTGTTTTGAGGGTGAAGTCCATTACCGGTACTTGGATAAATCTGGCATATAAGGATGTACGTAATAGATATACCAATCCGCAGAGTTTTGATAATACGGATCCGGAATTATGGAAAGCTAAAGTGCGGGAACTGTCGGCTATGGGCATTGAATATCTGGTATTCATGGAAGTTGCCAATGAGGGTAAGGCTTATTATCCCTCTCAATTAATGCCCTGGTGGTATGATAAAGATAAACAGAGTCCTGTGGAAGCCATTCTTGATGAGGCTGCCCGATATGACATGAAGGTTTTTATGAGTACTGGATGGGCAAAAGACCAGGATGATAATTTGCAGGATCCTGCTGTCAAACAACGCCAATTGCAAATTATGGAGGAACTGGCTGTCTTTTATAAGAATCATAAAGCCTTTTATGGCTGGTATTTGCCGGTAGAGGATTGTCTTTGCCCCATTTTTGCAGAACATGCTGTACAATCGGTTAATGCATTGACCCAAAAGGCAAATGCATTGACTCCGGGTAAGAAGACACTGATTTCTCCTTATGGTATCGGACTGTCTGATTTTGATAATCCGGAGTATGAGAAACAATTGGCAAAGCTGAAAGTCGACATCATAGCCTATCAGGACGAAGTGGGCTGTGTACGCAATAAATTCATGTTGCCTCGCTTAAAGAAGATTTGGCAACGGTTGAGAGACATCCACAACCGTCTGAATATTGAGATGTGGGCCAATTGTGAGACTTTCACTTGGGAACAGGGAACCAACGACCGTTCTTCGGCCTTGATTCCTGCCGCTTATCCGCGCCTTTTATCCCAACAAGTGGCTGCTTCTGTGGCAGGGGTTGACAGGATTATCTCATTTATGGTTTGTGGAATCATAGAAAGTCCCACGTCAACTTATCAGTTGGGGCAACCGGTGTGGTCACATAAAGTATACAATGACTATATGGCCTGGAAAAGGCGGATTGGCTGCTGGCAATTGGCCGAAGCTGCCTTTATGGAGAGATTGGCTAACGGGGCTACCATTGACATGGTGTTGGGAAAAGCGGATTTGAAGGCATTGCTTGATGGCAGGGTTGCCGAGGAAGACAGTAAAGATGCCCGTTGGGTGAAATTCGAGAAAGGTTATCATGAGCTTGTGGTAGATTTGCAGAAAAAGACCAGACTACGGAAAGTCATGCTTCGTATGCTGGACTATAATTTAGATGGAATAGGTATGCCGCTGAAAGTTTATCTGTTCACTTCGTTGGATGGAAAAGAATATAGATTGGCTTCTATCAAGGATACCCCTCATTTCCCGAACAATCGGCATGATGCATGGATTGAAAACTTGTTATTTGATCAATTGGATGAGAGCATCCGTTATATGAAGGTGGCTTTCGAAGCTTCGCAACACGTGTATATGGATGAGTTGTTTGTTAATCCGGTGATAAAATAAAGACCAGTTGAGATGAGAGTGAGTTTGTGTTTATTAACGGTGTGGCTGTTTCTTGCTTGTGCTGATAGGGCGCGGGGAAATTGCACTAATTCCTTCTTGGTCAAAACCGATGGTAAAGGAGAAATATATCCTAACCCCCAAAGTATCATAGACCATAAATTAATAATCTATGGTCTATGATGCAGGCCTTGGAAATACAGAAAAAGTTTCTGTTTGTGATTTGTGGCATCAAAAGGATTTAGGGGAGTATAAAGGGGAATTTTGGGCACAAGTCCCTTAGCATGGAGTTACTTTTGTAAAAATCACTCTTGTAGGGTGAACTGAAACTTTAAAATAAATAGTATGGAATTTGCTTTGGATAGATGGATTACCAAGCATAATGCTTGGATTGATGTTTTTGGACCAAACTACATGAGGTGGATATTTCGTGATGTGAAAATGACTATTTTGTTTTTGGGGCAGTTTCTCTTTGGTAAAGTGTTGCAGGTGTTTAAGGCAGGTGTGTTATTGGGAGCAGTGTCTTGCATACTGTTTGTGCCAGGGCTAAAGACGGAAAATTCTAAGCCATTTGTGATACCAGCATTACAGGAGTGGAAAGGTGGGGATGGCTATTGGCGCTCATTGTGTCGGTTGGTGCTGGACTCCCGCTATGCAGCAGAGCTCAATCCGGTGGCAAATGGAAAAGTCACGCGACTTTGACCCTTTTGGCCACACATGATTGTCCCAATCAATATTTCAATAAAACAATCTTTCAATCATGGAATTAATAAATAAAGATACCCTACAAGTCCAAGAATTTATTTCTTCGCTCGATTCGATGCTGGACGACATTGAATCTATCGTCAAGCATTACAAGTCTCATCTGAACGGGGAATGCTTTCTTTCTAACAATGAAGTTTCCAAGAAACTGAATGTCAGTTTGCGAACCTTGCAGGAGTGGCGAGATACAGGGCTAATCCCCTTCTGTCTCTTATACACATCTCCGAGCCCACGAGACTGCAGCTAATCTCGT
>ENA-OYYR01001309-OYYR01001309.1-human-gut-metagenome-genome-assembly--contig:-NODE-1309-length-9933-cov-6.240433_pt1 | contig 9933 bp, 8 predicted proteins | sample MGYA00244066_ERZ653454 | MGnify/ENA primary metagenome ERZ653454 (study PRJEB26926, sample SAMN06165163) | human gut metagenome | biome: ENVO:00009003; feature: ENVO:2100002; material: ENVO:00002003...
CGGCAGCGTCAGATGTGTATAAGAGACAGTTTCCAGCACCTGATGGGCGGCAGTGCCGATCTGCTCACTCAGCATCATCACAGGCTCGTAGAGGTCGCTGGTGGAAACATTCACCTTGATGGGCAGGCCGGTCAGCAGGCTGCGGCCCTTGACCTCCATCGTCTCGTCAAAATCAGCCTTCTGGGGGCAGCAGGCGACGTTCTTTTTCAGCTGCTCTGCGGTACGCTGGCCGATGGCAATGCTGAACTTGTTGCGGACATGTTTCAGGATCTCGTCATCATAGTGGTTGCCTGCCACACGGACACTGGTGGCCTTGACCTTGCCGCCCAGAGACAGGACAGCGATATCGGTGGTGCCGCCGCCGATATCAATGATCATCCGGCCATCGGGCTGGATGATGTCGATGCCGGAACCCAGTGCAGCGGCAATGGGCTCATCGATCAGGTAGACCTGACGGGCACCGGCGGCCATCACGGCCTCCACCACGGCATCGCTCTCAATGCCGGTGATGGCAGCGGGCACGCAGACAGCCACCCGGGGCTTGACCATGTGGGAGCTGTACACCTGATTCACAAACCGGCAGATCAGCTCCCGGGTCATGGTGTGGTCGCTGATGACACCGTCCTTCAGCGGGAAAATGGCGGAAATATAGTTGGGGGTGCGGCCTACCATGGCCAGGGCCTTGTCGCCCACCTCCAGCACGGAGTTCTTGCGGGTATCCATTGCCACCACGCTGGGCTGGTTGAGCACGACCCCCTGCCCTGCCTGTGCAATGATAATGGTCGTTGTGCCCAGATCGATGCCGATGTCATTCTGTGCCATAATGAAACGTTCCTTTCTCTGCTCCCCTGTTTTCTATCATAAATGCCCGTTCGGGCGGGAAATCAAATCAATTTATATTGTAGCATAAGCCAGTAAAAAAGTATAGACCAAACCTCTCCTAGTAGGAGAGCTGGCGCAAAGCACCTGAGAGGTTATTCCGCCGCCATCTGTTCCGGCGGCAGATTCTCTTTCAGCAATTCGCACAGGCCGCTGTACCGCAGGTTCTGCCGGACATTGGACATCATCCGGTTCACCACATCCCGCCGCCCGGCCACGATGCACAATTTGCGGGCGCGGGTCACGCCGGTGTAGAAGAGGTTGCGGTAGCAGAGCCTTGGCGGCACCTGCGCCACCGGCAGCACCACCGCCGGGAACTCGCTGCCCTGGCTCTTGTGCACCGTGATGGCGTAGGCGATCTCCAGCTCGTTCAGGTTTTCTGCCGGGTAGAGCAGGCGGCGGTCATCCATCCGCACCACCATGGAGCGGTCGCGCATGTTGATGGATTCCACAATGCCGATATCACCGTTATAGGCTCCCACGCCCTGCTCCCCGCCAATGCGGTTCCAGACGATCTCGTAGTTGTTCCGCACCTGCATCACCTTATCGCCCACCCGGAACACCCGGGAGGCGCTCTGGAGCTGGGGCTTTCCATTCTGCTCCGGGTTGAGCAGGTTCTGCAGCTCCACATTCAGCGCCTGGGTGCCGGTGGGTCCCAGCTTGGTGGGGCAGAGCACCTGAATATCCCGGACAGGGTCAAACCCATAGCTCCGGGGCAGACGGGTGGTGACAAGATCGCACACCAGTTTCTGCGCCGCATCGCCGTCCGATTCCAGAAAGAAGAAATCGTCTGTCTTACCGCCCTTCTGCAGCGGCTCACTGCTGATGATGTGGTGGGCGTTCTCCACAATAAGGCTGCGTCTGGCCTGCCGGAAGATCTCGTTCAGGCAGACGGTGGGCACCAGCCCGGAGCGGATGACCTCGCCCAGAATGTTACCGGGCCCCACACTGGGCAGCTGGTCGGCATCGCCCACCATAATAATGCGGCAGCTGTACCGCAGAGCTGCAATGAGCGCCTGAAACAGCTTCACATCCACCATACTCATCTCATCCAGAATGACCACATCGCATTTGAGCAGGTTCTTGTCATTGTGGATGAAGCTGACCACACCGCCGGAGTAGTCCACCTCCAGCAGGCGGTGGATGGTAGAGGCCTTGCGGCCGGTCAGTTCACTCAGCCGTTTGGCCGCACGGCCCGTGGGGGCACAAAGCGCCACCCGGTCTGCCTGATGTTCCAGCAGCTGCAGGATGGCGTTGACCGTGGTGGTCTTACCGGTGCCGGGGCCGCCGGTCAACACAAGGCAGTTTTCGGTCATGGCCTTGCGGATGGCTTCCCGCTGCAGGGGCGCATAGGCAAAGCCCTGGGTCAGCTCCAGCACCTGGATGTTTTTATCAAGGTCCCGCACCGTCTGCTTTTCCCGCTTTGCCAGAAGGGCCAGCCGGTCGGCAATGGCCTGTTCTGCTTCCAGCAGGTCAGGCAGATAGATATACGGCACCGCCTCCAGCATCTTTACGCCAAGCTGCCCGGTCTCAATGCAGTGGTCCAGCGCACGGGCCAGCTTTTCGGGCGGCTGCTGGATAAAGTGTGATGCCGTGTCCAGCAGCTGCGCACGGGGCAGGCAGGTGTGGCCGTTGCCCGCGTTGTGGCGCAGGGTGCGCAGAAGAGCTGCTTCCAGCCGCTGGGTGCAGTCCCCTTCCATGTGGTAATACTGTGCAATGCTGTCCGCATGGCGGAAATCCAGCTGCAGGGGTTCCCCACAGAGCAGATAAGGGTTCTGGGAGATGGCCTGCATGGCACTGGGGCCAAAGACGCGGAACACCTCCATAGCGCGGCGGGGGCTGATCTCGAACTGCGCCAGATAGGCGATCAGTTCCCGCATTCCGAACATCCGCTTGAACTCCTGCTGGATGCGGTCAGCTTTGTCCGCCGAGATGCCGGGGATCAGGGTGAGCTGGGCGGGGTCGTTGGCGATCACCTCCAGCGCCGCCGCGCCGAATTTGTCGATGATCTTATTGGCCGTGCGCGCCCCGATGTAAGGCAGGGAGCCGCTGGCAAGAAAGGCGTATACCGCTTCCAGATCCTTCGGCATATCGGTCTCGCACTCCTGGGCGTGGAACTGGCGGCCATAGGTGGCGTGGTTCTCATATTTACCGCGGCAGACCACACTCTCGCCCGCATGGAGCTCGCCCACGATCCCGCACACCACGGTGACCGTGCCGCCGCCGGAAATTTCAAACACCGTGTAGCCGTTATCCGGGTTCTCGTAGATAATGTCCTCCACCGTTCCCTCGATCTGTTCCAGCTCCATGCTCCTCACCCCCTTGTGACATAATTATTTATAGTATAATCGTTTTGGTGTTATTTGTAAAGGAATTGGGCAGGCCCTGCTCTTTACAACCTCTCAGCTTTGGCGTTGCATGAGGCTTTCCCTCTTTGCCAAGGCCTCCCCTACTAGGCAACAAAAGAGCCGCCCTTCTGCGGTTTCGCAAAAGAGCGGCTCAATTTTTACAAGTTTGCGTGCGGTCTTGCTTTTTCCCGTTTCAGCTTCCGGAACACAACGATATACGCCGGGATCAGGAAGAAGCAGGCAAAGAACCAGGCCACCGGATTTGCAATGCAGGCGGCAAAATAGCCCCACAGCGGCACGAACAGGAAACCCACCAGAGCACGGGCGATCATCTCCGCCACACCCGCAAACATGGCCAGGCTGGAATAACCCAGACCCTGAATGGTGTAGCGGTAAATGATAAGGACCGCCAGCGGGATATAGAACACGCTGTTCCAGAAGATGAAGCTCTGGGCGTTGGCCATGATCTCGGTCTGGCTGCTCTCAAGGAACAGGCCGATCAAAGCCTTATCCAGCACGCGCAGGATCAGGAAGGATGCCACGCTGTACACACAGCCGATGCCCAAGGCGGTGTTCACGCCCTTGTTCACACGGTTCAGGTCGTGGGCACCCATGTTCTGGCTGGCGTAGGTGGTCATGGCCGTGCCAATGCTCTCCAGCGGGACGGACAGGAACTGCGCCGCCTTGCCGCCTGCAGTCTGCGCTGCCACGATGTCGCTGCCCAGGCCATTGACCGCACCCTGCAGCACAACGGAACCGATGGCCGTGATGCTGCACTGCAGGCCCATGGGGATGCCCATGCCGCACAGCTTGACACAGTGCTGTCTGCTCAGGCGGCTTTCTTCTCTGTTCCAGCGCAGCTCATTATAATGCTTGAGGATGTACCACAGGCTGCCCAGACCGGCCACTGCCTGGCTGAACACGGTGGCGAATGCCGCACCGAACACACCCATCTTAAAGGTGATGATGCAAAGCAGGTCCAGCCCGATGTTCAGAAAGCTTGCCATCAGCAGGAAATACAGAGGCCGCTTGCTGTCACCCAGAGCGCGCATCAGGGCGCTGGTCATGTTATACAGCAGAGTGAACGGGATGCCGATAAAGATGGTGCGGATGTAGATATCTGCCAGATCAATGATGTTGTCCGGGGTATTGGTCCAGACCAGAATGGAACGGGTCATGGCCACCGTGACCACGGTAAGCACTGCGGCAAAAAAGACGCTCAGCCAGACGGCATTGGCGGTGTAGCGGCGCATCTCCGCATAGTCTTTTGCACCGAATGTCCACGAGATGGGGATGGAGAAGCCGCAGGCAATGCCGTTGACAAAGCCCAGCACCAGATAGTTCAGACCGCCCACACTGCCAACTGCCGCCAGCGCTTCCACGCCCACAAAGCGGCCCACGATGATGGTATCCGCCAGATTATAGAACTGCTGGAACAGGCTGCCCAGCATCAGCGGCACCGCAAAGGCAAGGATCAGCTTGAGCGGGCTGCCCTGCGTCATATCTTTCGTCATACGCACGTTCCTCCTTGGGAAAGCATCACAGACCTTATCACACGAATTTTTTCCGACAAAAACGCCCTGCCGCGCAATGGGCAGGACGTTTTTGTTCATGTGGGTATTATATCAGGTTGCGATGAATTTTCAAGAGGTTTTTTCAAATTTTTCAGTGCTTCCCGGCCAGATGCTTCAGCAGCTGGAACAGAATGCTCCAGAACCCCGTTCCGGCATTGCCCGAAGGCGGGGTCTCCTCATCCGGAATGCTCAGCGGCGTATCATCCTCCGAGATGATCGCCGCAGCCACACCATATTCGTCCTGAGCAGCCCAAACCTGCTCTGTACAGCAAAACCGCCCCGGCGTGCATCTCTACATTCCGGGGCGGTTCGGGTCATTCCACATTTTGGACGATTTTCTCAAACGCCTGTTGCAGCGGCGCTTCGATTCCCTGCGCCGCATAGATCGTTGCGATCATCAACTCGTCCGGATCTACCGCAGTGAAATCCAAATCATACCCCGCATTTTCTGCTAACTGTGACAAAAAGACGCGCTGTGTCCGTCCATTGCCCTCCCGAAATGGGTGCAGCTCGTTGGTTCGTTGATAAAGATCCACCAATGCAGCGATAAAATCATTTCTTGCAAGCCCACAAAGAAGATTATTCTGCGCAAGACGCTTAAAAATTGCCGCACTCACCCGTGGGATTTCCTCCACCGGGCAGAACTGCGTTCCTTTTTTGGACAGGTTGACCATCCGTACCTGTCCCGCCCAATCATACAACTCACCGAATAAATGTCGATGGATTGCTTTATAGTGCTCAAAATCAAATGCTGCACATCGGGGGTTCTCTGACCATTGTATCGTTTTGGCCGTAACCAGAACCGATTCTACTGCATTCAGCTCTTTTTGCGTATGCAGACCAAATTTATTGACCAGGACTGTCGTTCCCGGATAGCAGCCGTCCTGAGCCGCTTCGATGGTATAAGGCATTCGTCACCTCCGGGACAGCTCCTGCTTTTTCTGACGTTTCAATGCTTCTCTTACAAGGGTTGCAGTGTCGATTTTTCCATCCAGATAGCGCAGGCAGTCTCTCTTTTCCTGCTCTGAGATCTCCAGCCCCTCCATCCGGGCCGATGCAACTGCGTTTGCAAGTGCTCGTTTCCGTGCTACTGTCATTTTTCCGCCCCCCTGTTTTTATCAGTATACCAAAAGACACCCACAGAGTGCAAGAGATAAAACCGCCCCGGCGTGCGTTTCTGCACGCCGGGGCGGTTCGGGTCATTCTGAATAATGTGCGAGGAACTGTCTGGTACGCTCTTCCCGGGGGTGGTCGATGAGCTGTTTGGCCGGGCCTTCTTCCACGACCACGCCGCCATCCATGAACAGGATGCGGTCGGCCACATCGCGGGCAAAGTGCATCTCATGGGTGACAATGATCATCGTGGTCTTGCGGTCAGCAAGATCACGCAGAACCTTCAGCACCTCGCCGGTCAGCTCCGGGTCAAGGGCGCTGGTGGGCTCATCAAAGCAGAGGATATCCGGGTGAAGCGCCAGTGCGCGGGCAATGGCCACACGCTGCTGCTGGCCGCCGGAGAGCTGATGCGGGTAGTGGCCGGCCCGCTCCGAAAGGCCCATCTGCGCCAGCAGTTCTCTTGCCTGCTGTTCCAGCTCCGCGTGGATGGCCTTTTTGTTTGCCTGATATTCCGGACGTTCCTTTGCCAGCAGCTCCCCTGCCAGCATCACGTTCTGTAAGGCCGTGTACTGCGGGAACAGGTTGAAGTTCTGGAACACCAGACCGAAATGGAGCCGCTTTTTGCGGATCTCGCTTTCCTTCTGGGTGGCAGGGTCGGCGGCATCCCACATGGTCTCGCCGTTCACCTTGATGATGCCTGTGTCGGGCCGTTCCAGAAAGTTCAGGCAGCGCAGCAGAGTCGTTTTGCCGGAACCGGACGAGCCGATGATCGCCAGCGCTTCACCCTGCTCCAGATCCAGGGAGATGTCCTTCAATACATGGGTCTCGCCAAAATTTTTCCCGATACCGGAAGCTTCGAGCAACGCCATAATCTATCTGCCTCCTTAGCAGCGGAAATAATCGAGCTTTTTTTCAGCCCAGTTGAACAGGATGGTCAGTGCGCCCACAAACACCAGGAAGAAGAGCGCGGTGGAGAACAGCGGCCAGATCAGGCCCTTTGCGCTGTACTCCTTGGCCATCATAATGATTTCCTTGTTGGCAATGGTGTTTGCCAGCGAGGTATCCTTGACCAGCGTGATGATCTCGTTGCCCATGGGGGGCAGAATGCGCTTGACGACCTGAAGCAAGGTCACCTTGAAAAAGATCTGTGTTTTGGTCATGCCAAGCACCTGCCCGGCCTCGGTCTGCCCCTTGGGCACCGCTTCAATGCCGCCGCGGTAGATCTCAGAAAAATAGCAGGCATAGTTGATGGCAAAAGCCACCACCGCCGCCACCATCCGTCCGCCGGAGCCGGAGGGCCAGGGGTTGTTCATGCCCAGCAGGCCGGGGCCCAGATAGATCACAATGATCTGCAGCATCAGCGGGGTGCCTCGGATGATCCAGACAAAGGTCTTGACCAGCCCGGCCAGCGGCTTGCAGCGGCTCATGGAGCCAAACGAGACCACCAGCCCCAGCGGCAGTGCAAACAGCAGTGTCAGGGCAAAGAGCTCACAATTGAGCAGGAACGCGCCGGACAGGCGCATAAGAATCACAGACACAAAAACACACCTTTTTTATTCAGAATCCACATTTCCTTCCATCACAGCCGGTGAAAGTTCCCTCTGCTCGGGAGCCTTTCACGCATCGGCAACAAAAAGCCTCCCTCACCGAGGGAGGTTGCATCGCATAGCGATGACGGAAGGAGTTGTTCAACAAATTCAGTCGGCCAGTGCCAGATCGTACTGATCGGCCAGTGCCTGCATGGTGCCATCGGCCTTCAGTGCATCAAAGGCCTCATCCACAGCAGCGGCAGCATCACTGCCCTTGCGGAATGCCACGCCGTACTCCTCGGCGTTCAACTCGTCCACGATCTTCAGGTCGGCATAATCCGTGCCCTCACCGATCATGGCGTTGGCCAGGGTCAGGTCAAGTACAGCGGCATCGGCAGTGCCTGCGGCAACTTCCATCAGGCAGTCGGTCTGAACGCTCTTGGAAACGTAATCAGCCTGTGCCAGGTTCTCGTCTCCCTCAATGGCGGCCTCACCGGCGGAACCAGCCTCGGCGACCACGGTCTTACCCACCAGGTCAGCGGTAGAGGTATAATCGGTGCCATCTTTCACAACGACCACCTGTGCATTCTTTGCATAAGCCTTGGTGGTAGCGGTGTTCTGCATGATGTCATCGGTCAGGGTCATACCGTTCCAGATGCAGTCGATGCTCTTGGCATCCAGCTCCACGACCTTGGTATCCCAGTTGATCTCCACAAACTCCGGCTCCACGCCCAGCTTTTCGCAGACAGCGGTAGCCAGCTCGGTATCAAAACCGGTGAAGTTGCCATCGGCATCGGTGTAGTTCATGGGCTCGTAAACAGTGTAGCCAATGACCAGCTTGCCCTTGCCCTTGATGTAATCCAGGTCGCTGCCTGCAGACTGGGATGCGGCAGCACTGCCGGAAGCAGAGGCCGAGGCAGATGCGGCAGTGGAAGTGGAAGCGGCACCGCCGCAGGCGGCAAGGCTCAGTGCCATGGCACCGGCCAGGAATGCGGATACAAGACGTTTCATATACGGTTCCTCCCTCAGTGGAAAGCAGCTTCGTTTTATTGCTTTACCATGCTAAATCGCTAAACTGTGGTTATAGAATAGCGCGTTTTCTGCCATTTGGCAAGGGGGAAAACTGATTTTTCGCAGTTTGCTCAAATCTTTACCGCTTTACCATGGCAAAGCGGGCAATTTGACAAAATAAAATCGCCGCGTCGGCAGCTGCCAGACGCGGCGAGAGGTTTCTCTCTGAAAACGCAGCGGAATGCCACCGCCTCCTATCCGGGAGAGCCGGTGCGCGATTGCGAGACCGAAAAGGGTTTTCTCCTCAGCTCAGGGCATCCAGCGCCGCCTTTTGCAGATCAGTGATGTCAATGGTACACAGAGCCTTCAGGTCGGCATCGCCGCCGGAAAGCCCAGCGATCTCGGTGCGGGTCTTGCCCTTGAGGGCATCACAGAAGCCTTCGCTGTGCTCATACCACTCCTTGCCCAGCGCCGATGCGCCGCGCATCCCATAGTCCTCGCCCAGCTCCAGCTTGGTCTTGATGAGGTCCGGGGCTGTCACACTGCCGTCTGACACCACTGTCAGGGCCGGCTCGGCCATATCCGCAATGGCGCTGGTCACACGGCGGTCCGCATCGGTGGTCAGTGCCACGATGCTCACATCCACCTGCGCATTCACATCCTTGTCATCGGTGGCGGTGATGTCCGAAGTCCCGTTCACCGCTTCGATGCCCAGCGCGGCCCTGTCGCCCTTGGCGGCACCCAGTGCCCTGGCATTGGCGCAGGCCCGGGTCACGGCATCCCGGTAGCGATCCACAGCAATGGTGCAACCGCTCAGCAGGTCGGCATCCGTGGGCTTGCCATCCTTATCCACTTTGAGCATGGAGACCTGTTCCGGGGTCATGCCGATCAGGTAACTGGCAAAGGCATCCGCCTGTTCCGTCCAGCCCTTTTTCAGGGAAGAGACCTCGGCCAGCGGGTAATCGTCCCCCTTCTGACGCTTGGTGCGCCAGTCGGCGGGCAGGGTCACATGGCCGGTGCTGTCCGCCGAAACGGACACTTCCAGCTCGTCCAGCAGAACACTTTCCAGTTTGCCCTCGCCATCCAGCAGGACAGCGGCCGCCGCCAGTTCAATTTTCCCTGCCCTGTCCTGATCGGTGGCCTCTGTCACCACACCCAGACCGGTTTTCCATGCCGCTGTCTGGGTCTGTGCGGAGGATGTGCCGCTGCTTCCGCTCATGCTGCCGGAGCTGCCCGACCCAGCGTTCGTTTTGCCGCAGGCGGTCAGCAGCAGCGCCGCCGCCATGGCACAGCTCCAAAAAGCCCGATGGTTCTGATTCATAGATACGCTCCCTTTCCACACGGCCCGTTGGGCCTTTGCCACATAGTATGTCCAGAAGAGCGTAAGATTACGCAGCCGACGGGAGTTTTCCAAAGCAAGTGTCCGCTGGGGTGGGACCCTGTTGCCGCAGGCAATAGGGCGGGCGATGGAATGGCCCG
>ENA-OYYR01001313-OYYR01001313.1-human-gut-metagenome-genome-assembly--contig:-NODE-1313-length-9915-cov-5.373935_pt1 | contig 9915 bp, 7 predicted proteins | sample MGYA00244066_ERZ653454 | MGnify/ENA primary metagenome ERZ653454 (study PRJEB26926, sample SAMN06165163) | human gut metagenome | biome: ENVO:00009003; feature: ENVO:2100002; material: ENVO:00002003...
ACGAGATTAGCTGCAGTCTCGTGGGCTCGGAGATGTGTATAAGAGACAGCCCATGTCTTGCCTAATTTGCGAGAGGAATGCGTCGCTGATCGGTGCATTCTTAAAATCTTTCAAATAGTAAAGACGGTAAATAAGTGAGGAGTTATTCTGTCTGTATTCACGTAATGTCTGTTCGGAGAGAGCAGGCGTACCTTTACTGTCAGTGTATCTATAGAAACCACGTTCCGGATTTGGAAACAAGTCATTCGTTGATATGTAACTTACTGTTTTTATGGGACCAATCATTGTTTCATTACCATCACTGCCGGAACCGTTGTCATCGGTGTTCGAATGGTTATCACCACCACATGCCGTCATGCCTAAAATAAATAGAAAAGGCAATAAGGCTGTTAAACTGCTTTTTTTAAGTATTCTATTTGTCATAGCCAGGATTTTGTTTAACTTGTCCTTTACCGTCTGTTATTACGGAAAGAGGCAATGGGTATAGTTCTTTATATTTGTTAGCATAAGGAGTTTGAGTAACGTCAATGGCACGTTGTACAAACTTGTCGTGACGAATCAGATCGGCACGGTATTGACCGTTTTCACACCAGAATTCGTGGCTTCTTTCCGTAAGAATACAGTCTATAAACTTTTCTTGAGTATTGACATCATTCATTTTTAAATCTTTAAGTTTGGCACGTGCACGAACTTTATTAACGTAGCTCAGCGCTTCAGTATAATTACTTGCACTTGCCCCAGGTTTCATAACAAGAGCTTCTGCCAATGAAAGATAAACGTCTGCATATCGATAAATGATAACATCAATATCAGAGTAACCGCCAGAACCTAGAACAGATGGGTCATATCCTATCTTCAACGGAATAGGGCCAGTTGCAAGAGGAGAGTTAGGTGTGTTTCTGTCTATCACTTCTCCGGCTGCATTGGTGTAATGGTCTAATAGGTAAGTTTTTCGGGTGTCACTTGGTTCAAATGTGTCATAGAACCACCATGTACTGGTACAAATGCCCCAACCGGCTCCCATACCATTTTGATTGAAATCTGTAGGAAGGGCTCCCATATGCCATTGATTCATATTAGGACCTTCGCTGGAAGAAGGAATTGCCCATATAATTTCTTTATTGGCACTGCCTTGTCCACCAAGTTCGAACATGGCGGGATAATCGCTCATTAATTGATAACCATATTTAGAATCCATTAATTCACGAGCCAAAGCTTCTACTTTTGTATAATATTCTTTATTGTTCACAGTTTCATGCAGATAGAGACGAATTAGTAACATTTTTGCTAATCCTTTACTAAATTTTCCATACTCTGTTGCTCCGGGATAAGGAAGGTTGTCCGCTGCAAATAGCAGGTCGTCTTCGATAAATTTAACCATTTCATCATAAGATAGGCGTGGTAGAGGTGTTTCTTCCAATGGGTTTAATAAAACTTCAATTGGTGCAATGACTAAAGGACCGTACATATCGAATAGAATATAAGAAAGGAAACCACGTGCACATCTTACTTCTGCTCCATATCTAGCTTTCAAATCATTAGACAACGCACTTTTTTCAATTTGATCAAGAACAAGTGTGCAACGGCTGATTTTGTTAGCAAATCCGTATGGCTCTTTGTTTTCGTAATAAAAGAATGTTACTCCTTCGGTTTCCGGAAAAAAATTTAATAACGAACAATCATATGCAGGTCCCCATGTTTGAGTCAGGATTTCTGTAGTTGCATCATTAACAAACATCACTCCGCGTTCTGAAGGAGAATGTATGCCATCCCACCAGTTACCACGGAGTGGATAGTAACAGGATAGTACTAAGGCTTTTAGATCTTCCTCACTTTGGGGGAAATTAGAAGGATTGATTTCGGAATAATCTACAGGATCGAGATCAACGCAACTGCTCAGACATGTACATATAAATACAATGGCTGTAAGATATGTTTTAATGTATCGTTTCATAATATTGTGTTTTGACGTTAGGAATATCAGAATGAGATATCGACTCCAAAGCTGAATGTTCTTGCATTAGGATATGAAGCGGCATAATAATCCGTTTCAGGATCTAAACCATCATATGGAGTAATGGTAAAAGCATTGTTGACGCTGGCGTGTATGCGGAGATTGGAAATAACTTTGGTTTTTGCCAGTAAATGTTTTGGCAGTGTATACCCTAAAGTGATGTTTTGCATACGAATAAACCATGCTTTTTGGTAGTAGAAGTCACCGGAACTATAAGTGTTTTCCCACCCTTGGAATGTACTAGGATTGGTTGTGGATGGATTGTCCCAAGTCCAGCGGTCTTTAACTGAGCGGAGAGCATTCAAGCCATATCGTGCAATCCCGTCACCGGATATTCCATATTCCATAGCGGTAGGGTCTTCCATTATGCGGTCAAACATTCCATTTAAATGGAAGCTGAGATCGAAATCTTTATATTTAAAAGTATTTGTCATACCTGCTAACCAACCGGGGTCACTGGTACCGATTAACTCCATATCGGCATCATCAATGATATTATCGGGATGTCCCAATAGTTGGAAACGGCCGTTTTCATCCACTACCGGGTCACCATTTGCATCACGTACATAACCATTGATATCTTTAATTACTAATTGTCCTGGGACTAGCAGCGGTTGTGCATCAGGTACTTTTTCGCCTATTTGCAGAATATGGTCGGCGCGGCGGGAGTAGATAGCTCTGATGGGTGCATCATATTGTTCGTATACGGCTGGTTTCCAATCAGGAGTACGTTCTTTCCAACGATCTTTGTATTTTGTAAAAGTAAGGTCGGTAGACCAAAAAAAGTCTTTTGTAACAATGTTTTTAGTATTCAATGTCACTTCTACACCGGTGCTTTGAGTTTTTCCGATATTTGCAATAACTTGGGTTATGGTTTGATAAGAATTCAAAGGTTTATAGTTCAGAAGGTCTGAGATAACCTTATAATAATATTCTACCGAACCACTGATACGGCTGTTGAAGAAACCAAAATCAAGTCCTACGTTCCATTCGGTAGTAGTTTCCCATTTTAGGTCAGGATTTTCAAGACGACCTTGGAATACACCTATCTGTTTGGATTTATCTTCTTTGTTATAAGCCTCTTGAGCATAATAGCTTGCAAAAGCATTGGTACTGATGTCTGCATTGCCAGTTTGTCCCCAGCTGAGTCTCAGTTTCAGCATGCTCAACCAATCAGTGGTTTTCTTCATGAAGTTTTCTTCGCTGATAGTCCACCCTAAAGCTACAGAAGGAAAGTATCCCCATTTGTGGTTTTTTGCGAACACGCTGGCGCCGTCAGAGCGCAAAGTAGCTGTTAACAAATAGCGGTCTTTTAAAATGTAATTAGCACGGAAGAAGTAAGACAGCATCTTATTTTCTGAGCTACCTGAACCTACAATTTTGTTCCCTGCACCAGCACCCAGATTATTGTAAATAAATCCATCTGTCAGAAAATTATTGTTGCCGGCATTCACTCCTTCATAATTGAACTGTTCATAAGAAGTTCCTGCCAGTAAATTGACTTTATGGATTTTAGCGAAAGTTTTCAGATAAGTTGCTGTGGCTTCAAGCAAATACTGGTTGTTGTCCATACTGTATATGCTGGCTACTCCTTGCAGATTATATCCGTTTAATGTACTTTTGGGTTGATACGTTTTTCTACTTTGTGCTGCACGGTCTATACCCGCATTAAGGCGTAATGTCAGTCCGTCCAATGGACGGGCTTCAATGAAGATATTTCCTAATAAGCGGTCTGTATTACCCCGGTCAACGTTATTCAACAATGAATAAGGATTAGGACGTGTACCAACTAGTGGGTTGGTTGGGTATTTACCGGTTACAGGATCATAGGCTTGGATTTGAGGACCCATTTCGACTGCAGAACGAATCAGACCTGAGTTTTCCCATTTATCCGAACCAAGCTGCGTATTGTCATTGATAATGCGGGTCATAGTAAGGTTTAACCCGGCTTTAAATATGTTTAGAAACTCTTGGTCAATATTGGCTTTCATTGTGTAACGGGTCATTCCCGAGTTACGTATAATACCTTCATGGTTGAAATAGTTGAATGACAGCATGTACTGAGTACCTTGATTTCCACCTTGCAGATTGATGTTATGTTCTTGAATGTGTCCGTTACGGGTAACTAGTCCTAACCAATCTGTACCTGCTCCAGCATTGGCTATTTCCTGTTCCGTATATGGGCGGCTATATTTGATACCGTTGACAGGTGATGCTAATGCTTCTTCCAGAGATTTATTACCCCAGGGTGCTACTTTGTTATTCCATACCCATAGTTCCCAAGTTGTTCTGTTTTTTTCTTCCATCCATTCCGGCAGTGAAAGTAAATCATAGGTATCTGAGTATTTCTGATAAGAATAGTTATAGGAGTAGCTGACTTTTGCTTTTCCTTCCTTTCCTCGTTTGGTAGTAATGATAACTACCCCGTTGGCTGCACGTGCTCCATAGATAGATGTTGCACTGGCATCTTTTAGGACTTCAATGGATTCTACATCATTAGGATTCAGAAAGTTGAGTACACCTTGCGTACCTGGATCCATTTTGCGGTCCGAAGAAGCTATTTGGTCTAATTTGGCTATTGGAAATCCATCTACAATATATAACGGGTCATTATTGGCATTGATGGAGCCGGCACCACGCACAAGGATATCAAGACCGCCGCCGGGCTGAGCACTGTTTTGGCGAACATATAAACCTGCTGCTTTTCCTTCCAAGGCATGACCAATAGAGGATACGCCAGTGAGACCCATTTCGTCTGCTTTTACAGTTGAAATAGCTCCTGTTAAGTCTCTCTTTTTCACTGTGCCATAGCCAACTACTACAACAGCGTCAAGCATATTGGCATCCTCTTTAAGGACTATTCTTTGCCAGTTATTGTTTTTCAATAAAATTTCTTGTGGCACGTAGCCTACATAGGTAACAACAATAGCATCGCTATTATTGGGAAGCACCAAACGGTAGTTACCGTCTATATTGGTTACGGTACCTACAGCTTTTCCTTTAACCTGAATGCTGACTCCTATCATAGGACTTCCGTCTTCTCCTATCACGTTTCCGCTGATTTCATGAGGAAGTGTTTTCCCTTTTTGAGGCTTTTGGCTTTCATGCTTTTTCAGAAGGATTTTCTTGTTAGCGATTGTGTAGGTAAGGTTTGTGCCGCCCAAGACTTTATCCAGCACTACTTTTATATCTTGATTCTGCGCTTTCACATTGACAAGCCGATCTACGTCTACGCTTTGTTCTTCAAAGAAGAATTTGTAGTCTGTTTGTTGTTCTACCTGTTTGATGAAGGTAGAGAAAGGTTGATTCGTTAGATTGAGAGTAACTGCTTTTTGGGCATACATAGGTAAGGATGCCCACCCACCAAATAGAAGCAATAGGCTTAAACATAGTCTTCGTATCAGACTTGTTGATATAAGCCGCTCCTTTCGTGCTCTTTTCATACACATAGAATTTTAATTGTTTAACTAAGGTTTTATAATAATCTCATTATATATTCAAAGAGATGGTTAATCAAAAAAATACTCATGTTTTTTTTATGTTGTAAAACATATGGTGGAGATTTGGAATATTGAGGTATGTTAAAATGAAGATTGGATAATAGAGCCTGTACCCAATGTGATTTTATACATCGGATACAGGCTTTTTTATAGAAATCCTAATTTATGCACATCTGTAATTTTACAGGTTTTATCCCAGCGGATTTTCTTCCTCTCCGCCATTGCCACTGCCGCCGTTACTGCCGCCACCTGTAGCAATCTCCTCGTCGTTGGTCGAGATACGCGTTATTCCGGCGCTCTTTACCATATCTTTCAGCCTTTTTCCCGGAGTGAGGATCAGTTTCTGCCGGTAGATGCTGTCGGCGGTTACATCTTTTGCCTCGCTCTGGCTTTTGCAGTTCAGTCCCGGACGGATAGTGCCGAAATCTCCTAATTTCACGGTCGCTCCGAGACTGACGTAAGTGCTGAGCGCATCAATCAGTCCGTCCATAACCATTTTTACAATGCCGCGCGGAGCCATACCCTCCTTCGTAACCTGGTCGCACAATCTGTCGTAGCTGATTTCTCCAATGGAGAACGAAGCGGCTACATACTTTTCCGACTTACTTTTATCGAAACCGAAAACTCTCTTTTTAACTACATAACGGAATGCCATAATCTTTTTTGTTTTAGATGGTTGTTACTTCGAAATCATATATCTTTGTGATCACAGTGCGAAGTTACAACATGCCGGAACGGACGGGTGCTTTAAAAGCGCTTTCGGTACTTTCCCTGTGCTCGGAAAACCCTATAAACGGCTGTTTAATATTTTGGCTTACAGTTGATTGAAACTTTTTTAAAATATTTTGGAAATATCGTAAAAGAATCGCTTCATGGAGAATTTTGCCGCTATAGATTTTGAAACGGCCAATGAACAGCGCACCAGTGTATGCAGTGTCGGTGTAGTCATTGTGCGGAATGGAGAAATTGCAGACAGCTATTACAGTCTGATTCGTCCCGAACCGGAGTATTATACTTATTGGAATACCCGTGTGCACGGTCTGACGCTGGCGGATACGTCCCGGTCGCCTGTCTTCCCGGCCGTATGGCAGGAAATAGCACCACGCATCGAGGGACTGACGTTAGTGGCGCATAATAAAGCGTTCGATGAGAGTTGCCTGAAAGCGGTATTCCGCATGTACGGCATGGATTATCCCGATTATGATTTCCGTTGTACTTTGCAGGCATCACGCCGTGCCATTAAGGGACTGCCCGATTATCAGCTGCATACGGTAGCGGCATGGTGCGGTTACCGGTTAGAGCAACATCACCATGCGCTGGCCGATGCAGAAGCCTGTGCCTGGATAGCCAGGCAGATTATTTAGAATATCCGTTTAGCGCAGAAATTCGTAATGACCGGCAGTGCCTTCAAAAGAAAGGATGCCGTCGTCCGAACGTACTTCCATGGCGGGGATATATACCTTCCCGTCTTTCTTTATTTGCCATGTTCCCGGAATAAGGTCGGTGATGACGAATTTCATGGCGGCGTTTCCGTCTACTTTCATATCGACTTTGCCGGACAGGGGGCGGCTGTCTCTGCTGAAGGTAACGACCCGGTCGGCTATCTGTACGCCTACCACTTTCTCCGCATCAATGCGTTTTACGTCGTGCATCCGTTTACAGGTGTTGTCTGCAACCTGCATTACGTTCAGGAAGCAGTCTTCGGTGGCAGGAGCGGCAGGCAACACTTCCACACGCCATGCTCCCCGTTCGTTGGCATCATCGGGGCGGTTGGGCAGTGCGTCGTTCGGGTAGTTGGTTCCGAATACCCAGAATTCTTTTCCTTTGCCGCCCACCTTCTCTATCTGTGCATTTCCGGCTTCGGGCAATAATACATGGTTCTGCAACATTCCGGTATCGCCGTTTTTGGTGCGCCGGACAATGAAACGGTTGCCTTCTATCGTGGGTTCTTCAATGCTGTGCAGCAACCAGAATTTCTTGAATGTGGGGTCGGAAGACACAACTTTGTCAAATACGATAAGTGCGGCGGGCACTTCGGCAGCGTGCAGGTTCAGGAAGACGAAGGAGCGTTTCGCCTCTTTTACTTTATCCGTGTAGGCTTGCGTGATGTCGCCTTTCAGATAGGAGTAGTCGGGTTTGCAGGCATCAGGCCCGAATCCGTGCGCCAGGGCTTTGCCGGTTGTGTAGTCTTTGCTTAGCAATTGCTCGAACGAGCGGCAGGTTTCCCAGCGGTCGCCGGGCATGCGTTGCCCTCCGTCATTGGTTGCAAATTCGGTCTTGTCGCCTCCGCCATAGTTCCAGCAGGCGAATTTTTCATCGGGATTATATACCAGCAGCGAATTATGCGCAATGGTACGTTTGAAGAAATTCTTGTTGTGCGGGCTGTTGTATCCGCCGGAACTTCCCTGATAGGCTCCCGCGTCGATGGCAAGGGGGCCTTTGTAATAGAGCTGGAAAGAGCCGCCGTCCAAGTGCTGGTGGTTGCCGACAAACTGTTCGTTTATCTTCATTTCGGCAATCACGCTGTTTTCGTCCCATGCCGTGCGGGCTATCATCCAGCCGAAAGGACTTCCCGAATAGCGTGTCAGCGGCAGGTCATCGGGAGCTTTGGCCTTCAAATCCAAGTCTCTCCACAGAATGTCGAAGATGAGGCAGTGGCGTTCGATGTTGGGTTTGCGTTCGTACTCGTATGCCAGATAGCTGTCTTTGTAGAAGCTGGAAGCCAGCATGGCAGGCAGTGAGTAGGACGGCATGTTTTTTCTGATGGGATTCGTATCGCCGGCCGGCATCACCTGCCCGTCGGGACGGCGGCGGTAGAGGAAGTCGTACAGGACAAACTGCTGCGCCGGGTTGTATATGGCTCCTGCGCCCATGCGTTGCAGAATCCAGAGCGAGAAGAGGTCGTTGCTGAAACGTACATTTACGTAGCTCGTTCCCTGGTGGTAGTTATGCCCGGAGTAGATGTAGTTTCGCACAGGCAGATAATCCTTGAACATCATCTTTATTACATGGTTGTACATGTCCGGATACTCATCGTAGATGGCTATGCCGGCAGAAAGCATGTCCCGCAGTATCATCCATTCGCTGGAGTGCCCGGCAATCGGTTCGTTGTTGCGTGGGGGATAGCCGCATTCCATTGTTTTGGCTATGCGGATGAAAGATTCTATGTAGGCTTTCTTTTCGGATTCTTTCATCTGGTCGTAGCACCAGTCATATACCATTGCTCCGCAGGTGAGCATCACACCGCTGGCACGCGACAAATCGCCTTTTGTTCCGTAATTGACGTTCTGAAGCGTGTCCAGCATGGCGGTAATGGCGCTTCTGGCCTGTTTCTTGTCGCCATACACCAGATAGTCGAGTGCCTGCACCTGTACGCGGCTGGTCACGCCACGCATTTCAAAGTAGTAGCGGAATCCTCTGTCCTTGACTTTTGCCTCTTCTTCGGGGGTACGGTCTTTGCCCAATTTGTTCAGGGTAGCCAGAACTTCCTTTACATGCGGGTGTTCCATGCGTTTCTTTAAATCGGGCAAATCGGCGGAGCGTACATAAAGCCGGGGATGTACTTGCGGCGGAATGGGTACTGTGACGCCTTCCATATTCTCCCAGGTAACCTCTGGCCTGCTTGGTTGCGCATTACTTTTCAGACAGAAAACACAGAGGAAAAAACTCGTGATAAATAGGATACTTTTTTTCATGTTTTTTGTTTGGTATATTAATAAGTAGTTGTTTCCCGTTTCGTTTTGGAGAGGCGGACCGTGCTTAATCCTCTGTAAATGTAAGGCAAAAATAGTTATCTTTATAGGCTTTGAATAGGCAAAAAGCCTCAGTGCCCCCATTTTTGAACATAAATGATATATGCTGGGACATTATTAATATTGTGTGCTTTCTGAATTATCCGTTATGTAGGATAAATCAGGCAGAATAATTGCAGGATTTATTCGTTTCTCTTATATTTATTAGTATCTTTGACTGCGAATGATAATTCGTTAAACCTTGGTTTCCCTTTCGTTAGACCAGGGTTTAACGAAAGGGAGACCAAGGTCTGACGAAAGGATAACCCGGGTCTAACGAATTATCTACCGTAATCCGGCTATTTATCTATGGTACATACACCGGTTGGCATTAACTGATTAATAGTTTACCTATATGAGTGCTTATTATGATTTGTATCAAAGTCCGCCGGATGAAAATGGTGAAAGCGTTTGTTTGCATGCCCGTATCCTGCCACGGGGAACAATCTCCGCCGATAAATTCCGTGAGTTGGTGGCTAAGGCCACCGGTTTCAGTCCCGCCATTCTCGACGGAACTTTGCAGGCTGTTACGGACGAACTATACAGTTGGCTGTCCGAGGGCTGTCTCTTATACACATCTCCGAGCCCACGAGACTGCAGCTAATCTCGT
>ENA-OYYR01001316-OYYR01001316.1-human-gut-metagenome-genome-assembly--contig:-NODE-1316-length-9877-cov-5.407453_pt1 | contig 9877 bp, 10 predicted proteins | sample MGYA00244066_ERZ653454 | MGnify/ENA primary metagenome ERZ653454 (study PRJEB26926, sample SAMN06165163) | human gut metagenome | biome: ENVO:00009003; feature: ENVO:2100002; material: ENVO:00002003...
ATATTGAACTTTACCGGGCGGCCTGTGCCGACTTCAAAGCCATCCTCGGCGGGGCCAAGCTCCCCAAGATGGACACGCTCAAAGAGGAAGGCCGCAAGCTCTCGGAACAGAAAAAGAAGCTCTACGCCGAGTACCGCAAAACCAAGGCGGATATGCAGGAGGTCACGACCATCAAGGCCAACATTGACTATCTGCTGGGCTACTCGGAGCCGGGCAGAAAGAAGGAACAGGAGCGTTAGGGACTGTGACGCATAAGGAGCAAAGCGACGCTGACACTTCGTGCCAACTTGGCCCGAAGCGCCGGGTTTGGGGAGGCTCCCCAACAAGCAAATTTTCACAGACGGGCCGCAAGGCCGGGCTTGTGAAAATAGCTTCTGTGGCCACAGAAGCATTGCTTGCCATTTAGCGGGACCCCCGAAAAGTACCCCAAAAACAAGAAAAACGAAGGCCCTTTTTACTTGACCTCCGTTTCTCTGGCTTTTTGTAGTCCCTCTGCTGTGGCCTCCATGACCGTCAATTCCTTTTCGTCCATTGAGTTGAGCAGTCTATCAATGTGCTGGCGGCAGTCGCTTTCGCTATTCTGCCTGTCAGGATAAAAGAATTGGTCTACGGAAATGTCCAGCAAGGTGACGATTTGGTAAAAGGTATTCAGGCTTGGATGCTGACCCCGGTTTTCAAAATACATGATAGAGCGTGGGGTACGGTCTACAAGCTGTGCAAGATATTCCTGCGTCCAACCTTTCGCCTCTCTTTTGCGCTTGATCTCCCGGCCTAATGCGTGGAAGTCAAGCCGTCTGGTGTCTTGGTACATTCTCATATCACCCCTATATTATTTTACATTTCGGGTTTGACTATGAGAACGAAACACGATTTTATGTTTTAGTAGTATTTTATTGCCCGTCGGCAAGGTTGCCGATGTTACACGGACAAGGTATAATAACAGAAAGAAAATTTGAAAACTACACTTTAATCACAAAAATCTATGATACGCTATCTTTGGAGGTGTTATTATGCAAAGGATTTTAGTCGTTGAGGACGATTTTGATATTCAAGAACTTTTACAGAATTTTTTACAAGAAGCAGGATATGAAGTAGCTGTTGCAAATGATGGTGTCGAGGCACTATCTTTATTTGCGGGAGAACGATATGACTTGATTGTGTTGGACATTATGCTCCCCAAAATTGACGGTTACGGTGTCTGTGAATTGATACGCAAACAATCTGATGTTCCTATCATCATGCTAACCGCATTAAGCGGAGAAGAAGATCAGATTAAAGGATTGGATTTGCAGGTGGATGACTACATTACAAAACCGTTTTCTATGCCTGTCCTGCTCCGCAAAATTGCGGCTGTACTTCGGCGCAGTAACCGGGGAACAGATGAAAAGTATCAAATCATTACTTATGGCAATTTGCGTTTGAACTGTGACGGCTACACCGCCACAGTGGACGGAGCTAATTTTGAACTGACACAAAAGGAATTTGAAATACTGCGGGAACTGCTGACCCATCAGGGCCGGATATTGACCCGGCAGAACTTGTTGGATAAGCTGTGGCGATATGATTTTTATGGGGACGAGCGTGTTGTTGATACCCATATCAAAAATCTACGAAAAAAATTGGGAATAGATTTCATTCAAACAATCAGAGGGGTGGGATATAAAGTTGATAAAGAGAATTAAAGGCAGTCTGTTTGCTAAAGTCTTTATTCTGACTGTGGCAGTTTTGCTCTGCGTGAGCTTTCTTGTCTATGGCGTTTTGGCTTGGTATATGCCTCAAACCTATTCTAACAATCTCAATGCGGCATTAGATGAACAGACCAGCGACTTTATTTATGAATTAGAACATATCCGTATGCAGGATAGCGGCGGACTTTTTGATCAGTTTCTTCAAAACACAACAATTAGCATGGTGGAGCTTTATACTGCTGATGGTGTTCTGGTGGAAACACCGTCTAACCAAAATAGCTTTAACGATGGGATCACCGGGGAGGCTCTTGGCGGAGCATCTTATGAAAGTGCGCCGATTATATCCAACAGCTATTACTTCTCATTTGCAGATGATAATAGCCAATATATTTTAACAGTTTACGGAGAAGCCTCTCAAATCGCAGAACTGCGGCAATCATTTGTAAGCATATTACCGATTTTGTTTTGCGTTATTCTCCTTGTATCGTTGGCAACTGCTTGGGTGTATTCTCGTATCATTACAAACCCGGTATTAAAAATCAGTCGGATTTCTAAAGAAATGTCTGATATGAAGCTGGAATGGCAACTTGAGGAACGCCGTTCTGACGAGCTGGGTGTACTGGAGAATAGCTTGAATACGCTGTCCCGGAAACTATCTGCTACCTTGGAGGAGTTGCAAAGTGCAAATCTCCAGCTCCAAAAGGATATTGAACATCAAAAGGTGCTGGAACGGGCACAACAGGATTTCTTTTCTTCTGCTTCCCATGAACTGAAAACCCCTATCACCATTATCAAGGGTCAATTAGAGGGGATGCTATTGGGTATAGGGGCATATAAAGACCACGAAAAGTATCTTGCCCGATCCTTGGAAGTTGCGGCTACGCTTGAAACGATGGTGCAGGAAATATTAACGATTTCAAGGCTGGAAACCAATGTTGATTTCAAAATGGAGCATTTTGATTGCGCTCCCATGATACATGGCTATTTGAGGGAGATTGATGATTTAGTGGCAACAAAAGAACTGCAAATACATCTTGCTATACAGTCTCCCGCTTTTATAAACGGGAACAAATTGCTGATTGAAAAGGTGTTCTCCAATTTGATTTCAAATGCTGTAAAGTATTCGCCGCATGGAGCAAGCGTTGATATTATTTTGCAAAATACCAACGGACGCTTTTTGTTCTCCGTAGAGAACACAGGTACACATATACCAGAAGATGATATTCCCAAATTGTTTGACGCTTTTTATCGTATGGAGCAATCCCGCAGTAGAAGAACAGGCGGTAGCGGCTTAGGGCTTTATATGGTTCAAAGAATTTTACAACAACATAACAGCTATTGTGAGGCTTGCAACACAGAAAACGGTGTTAAATTCTTCTTCACGATTTAGCGGACAATCAACGGCAGGTGAACAACCTGCCGCTTTTTTTAACTACACATAAATCACAAACTAATCCCAAAGGTATCCCAAAATGCTTTGCTATACTTGGGGTACATTCAAAGAAAGGATTGGTAAACACTATGAGAAGAATGGCATTATGCGCTGCGTCTATGCTCTTATTAGGCTGTTTGGCTGGATGCAGCACGACACCACAGAACAGCCAGGAACAAGGTAATCCCGTTATCAAGGAAGAAATCAGTCAACCTCTTGGCAGCTCTGAGGCGCTTGGAAACAGCGAGGATAGCTCGGCACTTTCCGCCGCAGACAAAGAAAAAATGTTTGCACCTTATGAACAATATGGGATGACCTATGATGCGGTCAAAGATGAACTTACCTACAACGGGAATTTGGTTCGATGGTTTGAGGACTATTATCCCATCGGTAACAATGAAACCGCCGGTATTGATTTTCTAAATGAAAACGGCACAGTAGATGTGTATGCTGTACGGGATTTAGAGAGCTTTTCAAAAGCGGCTGACGGCTCCGTTGATCCGGCGGGTAAGCTGATTGGCTTAAAAGAGTTTACCCAGCAGGAATTTGACGCACGGGATATTGAGGCGTTGAAAAACAGCACATCCGTTGCTATGGCAGGAACGCCGCTTGAAGATAGCGAAACTGCAAAGCTCGTTGCAGAGTATGAGGCATTTGGAGTAACCTATGATGCCGAAAAAGATCAGTGGTATTTCAATGGTGAGGAAGTCCGCTATTTCCGGGATGTTCTCACTTCTAATGGTGAAAGCCTCACCAGCGGAAAATTCCGAGGCGAAATGAGAACGCTTGGAAGTGGTGTTGGTACAATAGACATTTATACCGTTCGTGATTACGGCCACTTGAACAGCGAACATCACGGAACATTAACTGGCATCGAGAAATACAGTCAAGAGGAGTTTGACGAGCATACACAGGCCGGAATATCTGGAAACCAATCCATAGGTAATGCAAGCCATAACTAAACAAAGCATTTAACTGCCGCACGACGGCAAAAGAAAAAAAGCCGTCGTACAGCAGCACTATCACCACGCCTATATGAAACGGCGGCTTTGATTTTCAGAGCCGCCGTTTCTCTTTGGATATTCAGTAACCCCACGGCGGCCCATAGGAGGGTGTCGCCGTGTCCATCTTACTTTCTCACAATTCCCATGACCTTCACCAGCTAAAAAAAGCGTAGCTCCCCCTCCGGGACAGTCTGGCTATGAAGGTACAATATATCAGTACAATTATGATAATGTAATTTCATGCGTCTGCATAGCGTCTTGCTGTGCGGGCGCTTTTTTGTACTTCGAGACAAATTGTCCCGAGGTGCGGGGCGGCTCCCCGGGATGCCGCTCCCCACCGAGCCCCGTTTCGGTCACTCATCCACCCAACACCGAAACGGAGGTTTATTTATGACTACAATCAATCTGAAGGATTTTTATTATTGGTACACACAGGATCAGTTTATTGAGGTTTCTGACGAGGTAGCCGAAGTGTTTGTGTCCGATGCCCGGCACGAAATGGCCTACCAGCGGCGGCTCTCCCGGCATAAGGCGCAGTATTCTCTGGACTGCGATGACGGGATCGAATATTCCGCCTGCCTGCATGAGCCAACGCCCCAGGAGCTTCTGGAGCGCATGGAGCTGTTCATCCGTCTGTGGAATGCACTCAACTCTTTGCCGGAGATCCAGGGCCGCAGGATTGATGCCCACATCATTCTTGGAAAGAGCATCAAGGAAATTGCCGAGGCCGAGGGCGTACATGAGGAGTCTGTTCGCCAGTCGATCAAGCGTGGCCTTGAGCGTATGAAAAAAACTTTTTGATTTTTTCATTTTCCCCACTTGGAAATGATGAAAAAATGTCTCGGTTTATGAAAGAAGATATTCTTCTTTTCGCAGATAAACAGCGGCGGCCCCGGGCATAGTCCGGGGAGCCGGGTGGCGGGTGCGCTGTGACTTTTTCTTCGGAAGAACGAGCGAACAACACCAACGCCGCAACTGGGCCGGGCCGCCCCACGGCCACGATCCGGCATAGGACAGGCTGGCCGCTTGTCCCTCCGGGCTGTCCCCTTATCTGCGAGGGAACGCCGCTTTGAGCATGGTTGTCTTTGGACAGGGCAAGAAAATGGGAGCGGCGTTCTCTATTTTATACTTACATGGAGTGAGGCAAGAGGGCAGCATCGTTTGGGTGCTGCCCTCTTGCGTTTCCCCATGATATGCGGGAGGCGTATCCTATTTTTGATAAGGAGGTTTTACCGTGAGATTAACGGCAAAGGAACTGGAACAAATGAAAAGCGTTGACATCGGCGCAGTGGCTCCCGAGTCCCTGCCGGATGTGAGCGGTATGATCTTTGACACCTCTCTCCCCCGGGAGGAGCGGATCGCTCTGTTTTTGCAGGCGGTAGAAAATCCATACTGCTTTTGCATCGGCGGGATCGGTGTAAAAATTGAATTTGCGGAAAGCGGGCCGTCCTTGCAGGACACGCTGACGGACTTCCTTCTCCGGCAAAAAAGCGGGCTGTAACTTCGGTTATGGCCCGTTTCTACTTCGAGACAAAGTGTCCCGAGGCGGAGGCATCCTTGTTGTCCCGCCCGAGCAGAGGTATAATATAGATGTAATGTGATAGGGAAGGAGGAACAATGGCACGAACAAAAAACAGAGGATTGCAACAGAGTTTCTCTCCCTCTTATACCGTCCGCCGCTGGCGGCTGGGCGCATACATCCGGCTCTCCAAGGAGGACTTGAAAAAGGGAAAGGACGACAGCAACAGCGTCATCAACCAGCGTGATCTGCTCAATGACTTTTACCAGAAGCATATCGGAGAATTTGAAAGTGTTTCCGAATATGTAGACGATGGACACACAGGAACGGACGCCAACCGGGAGAACTTCCAGCGGCTCCTTTCCGATGTAATGAGCGGAAAAATTAACTGCGTGGTAGTAAAAGACCTGTCCCGCTTCGCACGAAATTATAGCGATGCCGGAAGTTTGATCGATAACCTGTTTGTTCAAATGGGTGTTCGCTTTATCAGCCTTGCTGAGAATGTGGACAGCTACAAGAACCCCGACAGCGTTTCAAATATCATCGTTCCCATTACAAACGTGATGAACGATAATTACTGCTATCAGACTTCCAAAAAGATCCGGCAGGTATTTGATTACAAACGGCGCAACGGCCAGTATATCGGAGCATTTGCTCCTTACGGCTATGTAAAGCACCCAAAGGACAAGCACAGGCTGATTGTTGATCCCGATGCTGCTGAAAATGTCAAACTCATTTTCACAATGCTTATTCAAGGGTCATCAAAACGTGCTATCGCGCTGTACCTGAACGAACACGGCGTACCGAGCCCCTCGGCTTACAAGGTACAAAAGGGCTTGCCTGTTTCGACAAGAGGGTATGACGATCCTATGTGGGGAGTCCGCATGATCCACTCCATTCTTACCAATCCGACCTACACCGGGGATTTAGCCCAAGGCCGAAGCCGGGTGAAAAGCTACAAGGTACACCAGATTGAAGCTGTTCCACGCGAGGAATGGGTGGAAGTGGCTGGAACGCATGAGGCCATTATCGACTATGAAACTTTCGACAAGGTACAGGCTCTCTTACAGCGTGATACCCGTACTTCCCCGAAAGGCCGTGAGGTACATTTATTCAGCGGCTTTCTGAAATGTGCCGATTGCGGGCGGGCCATTACCCGATGCGTTGGCAAGAACAACAATGTATATTATTCTTGCTCAACCTACAAGAACCGTTCCCGGACAGCCTGCACCATGCACTCAATCAAGCATGAACGGCTGGAGGCTGCTGTTTTGTTCGCTGTACAGCATCAGGTACATTTGGCTGTTTCCTACTCGGAAATCGTCACGCAAATCAATTCCGCTCCAATCAAAAAAAGCCAGTCTTACAGACTGGACGATCTGATAGCTGCAAAAGAGCGGGAACTGACAAAGATAACACGCTACAAGCAATCTCTTTATCAGGACTGGAAAGACGGTGAAATCACCCAGCAGGAATACCGGGATATGAAGGCCGACTATGAACGGCAGACTTCTGATATTTCCGCAGTGCTCACTCGGCTGAACGCTGAACGCGCAGAACTGGCAAACGGTGTAAAGAGTGAGCATCCCGCATTGGTGGCCTTTACAAAACATCAAAATATCGACCAGCTTTCCCGGGAACTTCTCGTTGAGCTGATCGACCATATCAAGGTTTATGAGAATGGAAACATTAGTGTGAGATTTAAGTTTGCGGATGAATTTAGACGCATAGCAGAATACATTGAAATCAACACCACAAAACCCGCAGTAGCGGGCTAACCCCCGCTACATACCCCTTTGACAGTGTGTTTTCCTAATAGGAGCTAATCATAGGGTTTTGATTCTGCCGCGCACTTCAATTCTGGTATGTCTTTTATGGTCAACTGGCATACTGATTTTTGATCAAACTTGTACAGTATAGCTAGTATAGTATACTTGCGCAGCATTTCGATTTCAAGCGCTAATTGGCATTGGCTGTGTAAAAAAGAGAGGCCAATCTGCGTAAAAATTCACGCAAGTTGATCCCTGTACTTTTCCACGATGCGGTATACTCGAACCAGATCAACATTTTCAGGAGGAAAATCATGGTGGGAGAAAACAACAAGGTCGTCATTGTTACCGGAGGAAGCTCCGGCATCGGACGGTGCACGGCATCCGCTCTGAAAGAGAATGGCTGCATCGTTTATGAGTTCAGCCGCAGAAATATCCCTATGGAGGGCGTCACCCATCTATCCGTCGATGTGATCAATGAAGATGCGGTCAACGCCGCTGTGCAGCAGGTCATCCAAAAAGAGACCAAAATTGATGCAGTGATCAACTGTGCAGGCTTTGGCATTTCCGGTGCGGTGGAGTTTACGTCCATGGAGCAAGCCAAAGCACAGTTTGACGTGAATTTCTTCGGAACGGTCAATGTAAATAAAGCAGTTCTCCCCTTCATGCGCCGTCAGGGGAAGGGGCATATTGTGAACATCAGCTCCGTTGCCGCCGTAGCGCACATTCCGTTCCAGACCTTCTACTCTGCAAGCAAAGCCGCCGTTTCTTCTTACTCTTACGCTCTGGCAAACGAAGTCAAGCCCTACGGCATCCATGTTACCGTCGTAGAATTGGGTGACATCTGCACCGGATTTACAAAAGCACGTCAGAAAAGCATTCTCGGTGATGATGAATACGGTGGACGTGTCTCCCGGAGCGTCAGTCAGATGGAGCATGACGAGCAAAACGGCATGGACCCGGCACGCATCGGACGGTACATCGCCGGTATTGTGGAGAAAAAGAACCCGGCAGTCGTTTATGTTGCCGGCGCACAATATAAATTCCTGAGCCTTTTGTGCAAGCTCCTGCCCGCCGCAGCACGCGGAAAGATCGTGGGGAAAATATACGGGTAACAGGCGCATTGCTCCGCAAAGCTGCTATATAAACTAAAAAACCGCCGAGGATGCCTCCCAACTGGGAAAGCTCCTCGGCGACTTTTTTAACGTGTCTGTGTTTTCTCGGTGGTGTCCTTTTCAGGTCACTCGCTTATGGAATCTATTTTTTCGCGTTTTTCGGCAAACTTCTCTGTTATACTCCAAACACTGTTTTCGTCAGTCGAATACCTGCCGCTGTTTTCATGGTATGTTCCATAAAAGATCGGATCGCCTGATGGCCGTACCCGTTTTCGGACGCATTGACGATATCATCCGCCTCGATCAGGATCTGGTAGTCGATAGCGTCGATCTGCTCCGGGCTGTGGTGGTGCCCCATCAGATAAGCCACCCGGTTCACAGGATATATTCCATCTGCCGTTCCTTTGTCCTCATGCCCATTTTCTCGTAGAAGTGCTCTGCCGAAGTGTTTCCTGCCCAGACGTTCAGCGTCACCTCATAGCAGCCTTGCTCTTTTGCCTGCTGCTTCACATATTCAAACAGGCTTTCTCCGATGTGCTGTCCCCGTGCCTGCTGGTCAACGCACAAATCGTCGATGAACAGTGACTTAAAGGGCACCATATTTGTGGAAAATGGCTGCTCCTGCATCTGACAGAAGGCATAGCCCATACACACATCATCTTCGTTCACGGCAACATAGATGGGTTTATCTTCCTGCTTCATAAGTTCAGCCAGTTCGCAGACAGTGTATTTGGTAGTGCCGGGAATAAAAATATCCGGTCGGATCTCTGCATGGATCTGCAATACCTGCCCCAGCAGTGCGAGAAGTCTGGGAATATCTCTTTCCTCTGCCTTACGGATTTTCATTTCATTTTGCTCCTTCCCTGTTTTCAATTTTACGAATTCAGTATACCACACCCAATCCCATTGTAAAAGAGGATATGTACGCCGCCCGCAGGCGGCACCCTTTATTCTCCCGGTGATTCTTGAAGCCAGCCTTTGCGCAGCTGATCCAGTGCGTGGGTCTCGAGCCTTGAGACATAACTTCTGCTGATCTGGAGCAGCTGTGCCGTTTCCAGCTGGGTCAGGGGCGGCTGACCCGCCAGCCCGTACCGCAGCAGGATCAGCTTGCGCTCCCGGGCGGGCAGGCCCTCGATCAGCCTGCGCAGCCGCCGGGCCTCGTCCTGCCGCTCACAGGCATCCTCCATGCAGAAACCGTCCTGCAGTACATCGGAAAGGGTCAGTGCGCTGTCCTCCTTTCCTGCTTCCAGTGTTTCCTGCAGGGAAATGACCACACCATTTCTGCGCTCCCTGCGAAAATGCATCCGCAGCTCATTTGCCTGTCTCTTATACACATCTGACGCTGCCGAC
>ENA-OYYR01001325-OYYR01001325.1-human-gut-metagenome-genome-assembly--contig:-NODE-1325-length-9763-cov-4.890194_pt1 | contig 9763 bp, 10 predicted proteins | sample MGYA00244066_ERZ653454 | MGnify/ENA primary metagenome ERZ653454 (study PRJEB26926, sample SAMN06165163) | human gut metagenome | biome: ENVO:00009003; feature: ENVO:2100002; material: ENVO:00002003...
CGTAAGATCGTCGGCAGCGTCAGATGTGTATAAGAGACAGGAACAGTCCATTCTGGCATCCGGTACGGAAATGGTAACGGTAGCCATGAAGCGTATAGAACTGGATAATGAAGAAGACGATATGCTGAAACATATCCGTCATCCGCATATCCAGCTTCTGCCCAATACTTCCGGCGTGCGCACTGCCGAAGAAGCCGTGTTTGCCGCGCAAATGGCACGCGAAGCATTCGGAACGAACTGGCTGAAACTGGAAATCCACCCCGACCCGCGTTACCTTCTTCCCGACTCCACCGAAACCTTGAAAGCTACGGAAGAGCTGGTGAAACTGGGGTTCATAGTCCTTCCTTATTGCCAGGCAGACCCCACGCTTTGCAAACGTCTGGAAGAAGCCGGAGCCGCTACCGTCATGCCACTGGGTGCGCCTATCGGCACGAATAAAGGATTACAAACCCGTGACTTCCTTCGGATTATCATTGAGCAGGCAAACGTTCCGGTGGTGGTAGATGCCGGTATCGGTGCTCCCAGCCATGCCGCCGAAGCAATGGAAATGGGCGCTTCTGCCTGCCTGGTCAACACTGCCATTGCCGTAGCGGGCAATCCCGTAACTATGGCCGAAGCCTTCAAGCAAGCCGTAGAAGCCGGACGCACGGCCTATGAAGCTGGATTGGGACTGCAAGCCGACAATTTTGTGGCGGAAGCCAGTTCGCCTCTCACTGCATTTCTCGATGAATGACACACATTATATAATATAAGCTATGAAATCAAGAATAAAATATCCCCGCTCGGAGAAAGTATATCTGCCGGGAACAATCTATCCGGAACTTCGCGTAGGTATGCGCAAAGTAGAGCAAGTGCCCAGTACAACCTTTGCAGGCGAAGAAAAAGTCATTACTCCCAATCCGGACATTTACATTTATGACACCAGCGGCCCGTTCAGCGACCCCGATATAGAAATCGACCTTAAGAAAGGGCTGCCCCGTCTGCGCGAACCCTGGATTCTGCACCGCAACGATGTGGAGCAACTGCCGGAGATTACCTCGGAATACGGCCGCATGCGCCGTGACGACAAGTCGCTCGACCACCTGCGCTTTGAACATATCTCACTACCCTATCGTGCCAAACAGGGCAAATGCTGCACGCAGATGTATTACGCCAAGCAGGGCATCATCACCCCCGAAATGGAATATGTGGCAATCCGCGAGAACATGAACTGTGCCGAATTGGGGATAGAAACGCATATCACTCCCGAATTTGTCCGCCGGGAAATAGCGGAAGGCCGTGCCCTTCTTCCCGCCAACATCAATCACCCCGAAGCCGAGCCCATGATTATCGGCCGTAACTTCCTGGTAAAAATCAATACGAATATCGGTAATTCCGCCACCACTTCAAGCATCGACGAAGAAGTGGAAAAGGCCCTTTGGAGCTGTAAATGGGGCGGTGACACCCTGATGGATTTATCTACCGGAGAAAATATCCACGAAACCCGCGAATGGATTATCCGCAACTGTCCGGTTCCCGTAGGTACGGTTCCCATTTATCAGGCATTGGAGAAAGTGAACGGCAGAGTGGAAGACCTCACGTGGGAGCTCTACCGCGATACCTTGATTGAACAGTGCGAACAAGGCGTGGACTACTTCACCATACACGCTGGTATCCGCCGCCACAACGTACACCTGGCCGACAAGCGTCTGTGCGGCATCGTGAGCCGCGGCGGAAGCATCATGAGCAAATGGTGTCTGGTGCACGACCGCGAAAGCTTTCTGTACGAACATTTCGACGACATCTGCGATATATTGGCGCAATACGATGTAGCCGTTTCTTTGGGCGACGGCCTGCGTCCCGGCTCTACGTACGATGCCAACGACGAAGCGCAGTTTGCCGAACTCGATACCATGGGCGAACTTGTGCTCCGCGCCTGGGCAAAAAACGTGCAGGCTTTTATCGAAGGGCCCGGACACGTGCCCATGCACAAGATTAAGGAGAATATGGAACGCCAGATAGAGAAATGCCACAATGCGCCGTTCTACACGCTCGGCCCCTTGGTTACGGACATTGCACCGGGCTACGACCATATCACTTCGGCTATCGGTGCGGCGCAAATCGGCTGGCTGGGCACGGCCATGCTGTGCTACGTCACCCCGAAGGAGCACCTTGCACTGCCCGACAAAGAAGATGTGCGCACAGGTGTCATCACCTATAAGATAGCCGCCCATGCCGCCGACCTTGCCAAAGGACACCCCGGCGCACAAGTACGAGACAACGCCCTGAGCAAGGCACGCTATGAGTTCCGCTGGAAAGACCAGTTCGACCTGTCGCTCGACCCCGAACGGGCACAGACTTATTTCCGGGCCGGACATCACATCGACGGAGAATACTGCACGATGTGCGGGCCTAACTTCTGCGCAATGCGGTTGTCAAGGGAACTGGGAAAGAAAAAGGAATAACTTGTCAGGCTGGAATACAGAGACAACAGATTTATTTTCACGTCTTTGTATTCTATCCGTTTCATTAGCGAATTATTTTTATCATAGAATAAAATGTTTTCAGACGAATTAGAGAAAATATCCTGGGAAGAAACGACCCGGCGCATCAATGCCAAAACAGATGCAGACGTGCGTCGTGCCCTATCCAAAGAACATTGTGACGTAGAGGATTTTATGGCACTCATCTCACCGGCTGCCGTCCCCTATCTGGAAACAATGGCACGTTTAAGCAAGAAGTACACGGAAGAGCGTTTCGGAAAAACGATTTCCATGTTTGTGCCGTTGTATATTACGAACTCCTGTACCAACTCGTGCGTGTACTGCGGTTTCCACATCAGCAATCCCATGCCCCGCACCATACTGACGGAAGAGGAGATTGTAAACGAATACAAGGCTATCAAGAAGCTCGCGCCTTTTGAAAACCTGCTGCTGGTTACGGGTGAAAATCCTGCCAAAGCCGGTGTTCCGTACATCGCCCGCGCGCTCGATTTGGCAAAACCTTATTTCAGCAACCTGAAGATTGAGGTAATGCCCCTGAAAGCCGAAGAGTATGCCGAGTTGAAAGAGCATGGCATGAACGGCGTTATCTGTTTTCAGGAAACCTACCACAAGGCAAACTATAACATTTATCACCCGCGCGGCATGAAGTCCAGATTCGAATGGCGTGTCAACGGTTTCGACCGCATGGGGCAGGCAGGCGTACATTCCATCGGCATGGGTGTGCTGATAGGTCTGGAGAAAGAATGGAGAACGGATATCTGTATGATGGCGTATCACCTGCGTTATCTTCAGAAGCATTACTGGAAAACGAAATACAGCGTCAACTTCCCGCGTATGCGTCCTTCGGAAAACGGCGGTTTCCAACCCAATGTGGTAATGAGCGACCGCGAACTGGCACAAGTTACATTTGCCATGCGGATATTCGACCATGATGTGGACATATCCTACTCTACCCGCGAACCGGCTTTCATACGCGACCACATGGCCACTCTGGGAGTCACTACCATGAGCGCGGAAAGCAAAACGGAACCGGGCGGATATTACAGCTATCCGCAGACTTTGGAGCAATTCCACGTCAGCGACGAGCGCAAGGCCGTAGAAGTAGACAAAGCCTTAAAGAGTTTAGGACGCGAACCCGTATGGAAAGACTGGGATGCCAGTTTCGACCTGAAACGGGTTTAAATCCCTTTTTCATAGTTTATAATTCTCATCATGACCCGATACAGCAGACAAATTTCCCTTCCCGAAATCGGAGAAGGCGGACAGGAAAAACTGCATAAGGCAAGAGTTCTGATAGTAGGCGCAGGCGGACTTGGTTCCCCTGCCGCCCTCTACCTTGCAGGTGCAGGAGTAGGTACAATAGGTTTGGCGGACGATGATACGGTCGGTATCAGCAACCTGCAACGCCAGATATTGTATACGGAGAACGAAGTAGGACAGCTTAAGGTACACTGTGCCGCCCAAAGATTGCGGGCTTTGAACGGTAATATAGAAGTGCACGCCCACCCTTTTCGCCTCAACCGGGAGAATGCCCGCCGTCTGATTGCCGATTATGACATCATTGTAGACGGATGCGACAACTTCTCCACCCGTTATCTGATTAGCGACAGTTGCAGCGCACTGCACAAACCGTATGTGTACGGTGCCATCCAGGGCTTTGAAGGGCAAGTCTCCGTATTCTGTTACGGTGATCGGCCCAGGACATACAGGGATTTGTTTCCCGACGAAACCGCAACATTGCAGATGCCCGCTCCCGACAATTCCGTCATAGGCGTTACTCCTGCCGTGGTAGGCAGTGTGGAAGCAAGCGAAACGCTGAAGCTCATTTGCGGCTACGGCGAGGTTTTGGCCGGAAAACTATGGACTGTCGATTTAAGAACCATGCAATCATTCGTTCTTTTACTGTAAAATACCTCGGAAAACATGAAACTGATAACAATTACCCAGCCTGCATTCTTTGAGGGAGAAGCCGAAGCAATCACTTCCCTGTTCGATGCAGGACTTGAGATACTGCATCTCCGGAAACCCGGCGCTTCTTATGAAGACATGGAACAATTATTGAACCGGCTTCCGCCTGAATATCTGAAACGCATCGTCACACACGAGCATTTCCAACTGGCGTCTTTCCGAAATTTGAAAGGCATTCATCTGAACGGACGCAACCCGACAGCACCGGCAGGCTTCACCGGACACATCAGCCGTTCCTGCCATTCGCTGGAAGAAGTCGCCAAATACAAAGCAACATGCGATTACGTATTTCTCAGTCCCATATACGACAGCATTTCCAAAGAAGGATATCCCTCTGCTTATACTACCGACAGTTTGCAAAAGGCGCGGCAGGCAGGCATTATAGACGCTAAAGTAATGGCATTGGGCGGCGTTACGGCAGCGCATTTCCCTGAAATCAGCTCATTGGGCTTCGGCGGTGCGGTCCTTTTGGGAGATATATGGAAACGGACGGGAACGGATTTTATCGGGCATTTCAAGGAATTGCTCCATGCGGCGTCTTTATTTTAACCATCAAATATTTTATTATCATGTCGACTATTCCGGTCATTCTCACCATTGCCGGCTCCGACTGCTCCGGCGGTGCAGGCATACAAGCGGATATTAAAACGATTTCCGCGCTCAAAGGATATGCTGCCTCTGTCATTACTGCCGTTACGGCACAAAACACAATGGGGGTTCAGGCTGTATGCCCTATCCCACCGGACATTGTCCGTGCACAGATAACATCCGTCATGGATGATTTGCAGCCTGTCGCTATCAAGATAGGAATGGTGCACAATGCCGCTATCGTGCACACCGTAGCGGAGTGTTTGCAAAAATTCCGGCCTCGTTTTGTCGTTTATGACCCCGTTATGGTATCCACCAGCGGGCGAAAGCTAATGACGGAAGATACCGTGCGCACCATTCAAGAGGAGTTGTTTCCTCTCTGTTCCCTGATAACCCCCAATTTGGGCGAAGCGTCCCTGCTCCTTTCAAATCCCGTTACGGATATAGAGGAGATGAAACTGGCCGCCTGTGAATTAGCAAACCGCTATCACTGCGCCGTACTGGTAAAGGGCGGTCACTTATCCGGCAATACAATGTGCGATGTACTGTACAACAACGGCCGTTTCAGCCTGTTCGAACAGCAAAAAATAGAGAGCCGCAACCTTCACGGTACGGGATGCACGCTTTCCTCCGCCATCGCTGCCTTTGCCGCCCGCAACAACGGACTTGAAGAAGCTGTCCGTCAAGCCAAAGTTTATATAAGCAAAGCAATTTGTCATGGTAAAGACCTGCATATAGGACATGGAAACGGACCTTTGTGCCATTTCTTTTCCGGGGAAATTAATTTTGTTCCCTTAAATTCCACCGAAGAAGTTATCAGAAAATTCCCCCACAAACAACAAGCGGAATATAGAGAGGAAAACTTTCAAGGAGAAACTTCATAATTAAAGCCCGAAATACTTGACAAGGGGTATCTTGATTTCGTATATTTGCATATCGGACAATTGATAACATTAACCTAAAACTTAGCAAATGACAAAATCTACTTCTTCCTTTTCTGAATTGGCGCAAATGTATTTCCCCGGTTGCGCTACTCCCAAAAATGCAGTGCGATGTCTGCAACGCAGCATCAAAAGATGTACAAAATTGGCAACATTGTTGGCAAAAACCGGCTATCTTCCTTACAATCACCGCTGGCTTTCGCCCAAGCAGCAAATGCTTATATTCGAGAATTTGGGTGACCCATACCCTGATTAAGTTCCTAAAACGACATAAAAAAACGGCATTTCACACAGTGATTTGCCGTTTTTTTTGTACTTATATTTCCATAATTTCATTTATAGTCTTAAAACGCCTATTAATAAATTATGAAACAATTGTAAGCTTCCGGTAAAGTGCGTATTGCAAAATAAAAGAATTAGTCCCGACTCGGTACGATTCGTTCAGATTCGCCTCCGAATCGGGACTAATAGCATCAAATTATATCAATTCGGAACTGATTTGTTATGATTTCGCCCAGTTCCGTGGAAGAAGTTCTGTCATATCCTTTTTATCCCTTTCATAATATGGTATTTTCCTGAGTACGTCCTCCATCCATTCTCTAGGATCAACTCCGGCAGACTTGCAGGTTCCGATAAGGGAATATACAATGGCCGCTCTGTATGCCGATGCGTCGTTGCCACAGAACAGATAGTTTTTCCTACCCAAAGCCAACGGCCTTATCACATTCTCAATGAGATTGTTGTCGATATTCACCCTACCGTCATTTACATATCTGGAGAGTCTAGGAAGAAGTGAGAAGGTGTATTCTATAGCCTTTCCGGTACGGCTCTTAGGCAGCACCTTAAGGTATGCATCCTGCATCCACCTTTCAAATTCCAGTATCACAGGGTAAGACTCCCGGATACGTTTTTCCCTGCGTTCTTCCATGGAAAGCCCGGCTTCGTCAGCCTCAGATTCGACTTTGTACAGTTTGCCTATATGGTATAATGCCTGTGTAGCCAGTGCCCTGTTCTCGTCAAGTGCTTCCGTAAACTTTCTCCTTGCATGGGCCCAACAGCCAAACAGCGTGATACCTTTCACCCGTTCGAACTGTTCGTAGGCATCATAGCCGTCGCACTGCGCAAGCCCGGCATAATTGCCGAGGAGTTCACGGGCAACCTTTCCACTACGGCTGCCACGGTCATAATGGAACACGACATCTCCGGTGATGCCGTCACGCAGGCACCACTCATAACCTTTTTTCGTCTTATGCTTTTCGTTGTCAATAACAGGAATCACACTCTCGTCTATCTGTATATATTCACTCGAGAGTATCTGCTTCTTAAGGAGATTATAGAGAAGCCTCAGCTTTTCCACAGCCGCTTCATACCATCCGCCCATAGTTGAGTCACTGATGGTTATGCCGGACTCACGGTACTGTTTTATAAGGCGGTAGAATGGCAGATGATACATGAACTTTCCGATGATAATGTCTGTCAGTACGGATGCTCCTGCTATACATTTGCCCACAGGAACCAAAGGAAGCGGACTGATAAGGATATGCCTCTCTTCCGGGTGCTTTTCCTTGAGTTCTGATTTTCTTATTACCTTGTGGCGGATAGTCTTTACTATATAGACTTTTTCCGGGATACGTTCCAGACGAAGAGTCTCTTCGGTTCCGATTTCAACGAAATCGTCTTTAAGCCCACCGGCTGTACCTTCAGGGTAAAGATTGATTTCCTTTACAGGCAACAGGGAGGTATCAAGAGGCTTGCGGACAGGTTTATCTTTGACCTTGATTGTTCTTGTCATCTCTTCTTCTGCCTTGCGTGTTTCCTCCTCAAGTCCGGCCTTCTCATCGGGAGACATTTCCTGCTGTGTAAAGGTTTGGGTCAAGAGGAAGATTCTTCTCACTCATACGGCCGAACATCTTCTTCCTAAGCCAATAAAGGGATTGCTCCAGGGATGCCACTTTCCCCGAAAGTACATCATTTTCCTTGCGAAGCCTTTCATTCTCCTGTATTATTGCCTTTATCTGTTCTTCCGTAAACATCTGTATTCCATTATATTATTATAGTCTAAAGATAATAAAATATGCTGGAATACACAACATTACAGTGTATTAAATACCGGTTATTTTCGAAGTTTCCTCAGGCTTTCAAGTCTGTTTTTACGTGAATCTCCGGATTCTATAATACCCTCCACAATCATTACAAGATCACGCCATTCTATCCCTTCGCAGATGTTGTTATTACTAAAGGAGCCGGGCTTGCCAAATGTACCGGCCTCCAAAAGTTTGGAATAGAGTACCATTCCACCTGCTTCCCAGTGGAGAAGCTTAATACGGTTGCGTGCCCTGTTCATAAAGATATACACGTTCCCGTTACACGGATCATGCCCCATCACATCGGTAACTATACCACTGAGTGTATGAAAACTCTTCCGCATATCCGTCGGACGGTTGTACAGCAGATAATGAAGACTGTCGTTAAGGTTAAACATGGCTGCAGGCTTGAATGATTGAATAAAGTTCCTGTGGGCTGAGCTCTCCCTGAATACGTATTGCATCTCCTTTTGATGTACGTATCTCTATACTTTTAAATCCGGATGACGATTCACCTTTGGACTTACGGCCGTTCTGACCGGCAAATGACGGGACAGGAATAAATGTGCCGCTTTGTCCCAGTTCTATAAAATCGCCTTTGGAAGTATTGTCGGACGACTGTTCTTCTGCATAACGGGACTTGCTGTCATACAATCTCCAGACAGGGATATTGAGTTCCGCCAACCTTGATTTATAAGTTACTTTGTATGCCTTGCAGTACATAATAATTTCTGCAACTTCTTCTCGTGTCATCATAAATTTCGTTTTTGGGCACAAAGATACTGATGGAAGGAGTTGCAGAAAATACGTGGATTACCGGAGGCTTACAAACAATTTATTAATAAATTTTCAAAAATTGTAGTAAAATTCAAAATACATTCGTTTATAGGAATGTATTGACTGTATAATCGTTTTACTTTTCTGCATAGCGATGCTTTGTTTGAATTCTTTATTTATATGGAATTGTATAAAAACAACCACATATTATTTATTTTCGCCCTATGAAAACGAGGGCATTGCAAATGTAACCATTTTAGGCATTTACTGATAAAAAACTATTAACATATAAATCTGTAATAGAGTTTATTTTATCTGTAATTCATCTACCGAAAGCTACCTCTTATCTCCCTACCTTTGTATCCGAAAAGAATGTCTAATCCAATCAAACTGCATTAAAAATGAAAAATGTTCTGATTTTATCATCCAGTCCGCACCGTAACGGAAACTCCGATACGACGTGCAATGAATTTATGCGCAAGGCCATGAAACGTACAATCATTTTAACCGCAATTTTTCTCTTTCTCGCCAATGCAGCAAAGAGCTATGCCCAAAAAGATGCCGACAACTTCTATAAGAATCCGGCAATACGTACCGAATCCGTCTCTTTCCAAAATCTTTATAAGATGAAAGTCGGCGCTGCGCTTTTTCTGCCCCAAGACATGAAAGCAGATGTAAAATATCCCGCTATCATCGTCGGTCACCCAATGGGTGCGGTGAAGGAGCAGAGTGCTAACCTCTATGCTACGAAAATGGCGGAACGGGGGTTCGTAACCCTTTCCATAGACCTTACTTATTGGGGAGAAAGCGGTGGAGAAGCACGTAATGCGGTTTCTCCCGACATGTACGCGGAAACGTTCAGCGCCGCTGTTGATTTTCTGGGAACAAGAACTTTTGTCGACCGTGAACGTATCGGGACTAT
>ENA-OYYR01001329-OYYR01001329.1-human-gut-metagenome-genome-assembly--contig:-NODE-1329-length-9744-cov-6.422128_pt1 | contig 9744 bp, 7 predicted proteins | sample MGYA00244066_ERZ653454 | MGnify/ENA primary metagenome ERZ653454 (study PRJEB26926, sample SAMN06165163) | human gut metagenome | biome: ENVO:00009003; feature: ENVO:2100002; material: ENVO:00002003...
AGATTAGCTGCAGTCTCGTGGGCTCGGAGATGTGTATAAGAGACAGATATACAGCAGGTCGTGTTTCCGGTCATTGCCCGCAATCCGGTTCTTGTTTTTCGCCACGCCTACCGTACCTTGCAAATCCAGATAAAACCACCGGTTCAGTTCCCGTGCCACATACAGGTTTGCTCCTCCCATCAGGTGGTTGGCCTTCAGGTTGTACATATAATTATCCGGAGTACTCTGGAAACCGGTGACAGACACGCGGCTCCAGTTTATCAACGAACCGCCTGCACCTATTTCCCATGCTTTCTTGTCCTGGCCTCTTCCCGTCAGAGGAACTGACAGGAAGAAGAGGGAGACAAGATATAGTATTGTTTTTTTCTTCATATTCATATGTATTTATCTACCGTAAATCAATCAATCCATCCAGTCTGCCGGACACTCTTTTATCTCCAAAGGTATGCGCTTGGTTCTGTCGGCAAAGTCAACCAGGAAATACTGCTCACCTTCTTTCAGCAGGTAGTAAGCAAATCTGCTGCGATATTCGTAAGTCGCACTATATGTTATCTGATTGGTTCCTTTAGTTCTACTCCGAATATCCAGACCTATCCAATTACCCGGATAAGCGCTTGTCAGCATAAAGTGTTTGCCACCTTCCGAAAGCGGTACAGTACCGGTGTGCACAGTGCCTCCCGTTCCGTTAACAAACGTACGCATTTGGATGAATACAGCACGATTTTTTGCCAAATCTGAAGCAGGCAGCTTGCCTTCCGGAAATTTCCAGATACCGGTATCCGGGTCTTTCGTAAACCTATCTTGCCCTGACGGATAAGCATATGTTTTATAGAAATCAGGCAACTGGTCTGTATCGATTTCACCCCATAAAGTGGTTACTCCCTGTTTGATTTCCAAAAAGACAGCTCCTTCCTTGAAGCCCGGCGTCGGATATATTTCCGGAATATGAATCTTATCCTGCAAATATACGGTCTGGCCGTAATCATTATAAGAACCGCTGCCGTCACCGAAGTAAAGACCTGCGTAAAAATCGTTCCCATCCCATTCATCCGATAATAACCGCTGAACCGTATCATTCTTTGCCACATTAGCTTTCTCCGTAGGAGTCAACACTAAAGGACGCCGTATATCGATATATGTAGAGCCATAAGTATAAGTGCTATTCTTGCTTTTATCCAAATTTTCCTCATTTACAGGTTGATTTATATCTTTAATTTTAGCAGCTCTCATCATAGAAGAGTTGAGACTATTTGGATAATCGCTCCACTCTCCGTCTATCTGGCGTTCATATTTAAAAGATACATATGCATATCTGGTAGCATTTATATCAGACGAGGCGTTGCTCAAATATACCATACTCACCGTAGCCCTCACATTTATCCTATTCGGAACCAGCGTATTTTTAGCACTTGTTTCCTGCACTCCGCCAACCGTTACAGTTGCACTGCCTGTCCGGCGTGATAAAGGCTGGTTGTCCGGCAACTTATCCCATGCCACCTTGAACTGTCCGTTGTCATCCGTCGTGAAGGTTTCCGTAGCTCCTACTCCGGGCAATCCGCTTACCTGCACGCCTGCGGCTACTTTCTTTCCCGTTTTGTCATACACGGTAAAGAGCACCGAACCGTCCGTAGGAATCACATATTCCCGTAACTGGGAGTTCCAATAATCAGGAATGACATTATATTTTCCTACTTGTATTTCAATCACCGAAGACCTACCCGTCAGGAAATCCCAGAAGTCCGTCTGCTTGTTCCGGTCTGCCGGCCATTTCTGGTCGGGTTTATGAGGATTGTCCACTTCACCGGATGCGATGTATTCTTTCCAAAGTTCATAGGCGCTCTTTCCGTTCGTACCATTTGCGCCGTTTGTACCATTTGTTCCGTTTGTACCATCCTTACCGGCTTTACCGAAAGACGGCTTTCCGGTATCCGTACCATTGATATACCAGTTACCGTTCTCGCCAATGGCCACCTCCGGAGATTTCCCGTCGGCACCAACGGCTTTTTTACCCGTATCCGTACCGTCTACGAACCAGTTGCCGTTATTACCGATGGTAATCGTGGGCGACACGCCGTCTTTTCCATTCGTACCCGTGGCCTTCTTACCGGTGTCCACACCATTGACAAACCAGTGGTCGTTAGCACCGATGGTTACGGTAGGCGGCACGGCATCTTTACCGTTCGCACCGTCCTTGCCCGCTTCTCCCTGCGCGGCAATGCCCGTATCCTCATTTCCAACAAACCAATGGCCGTTATCGCCGATATGCGGTGTCTGGCCGCTCTCGCCGGTAGCGCCTGTGAGGAAATACCAGAAATCCTGCACCGTATTATTGCCGGCAGGCCATTTGCTGCCGGGGTTGTGCGGATTATCCACACTGCCGTCGGCAATCATATCCTTCCACTGGTCAAAAGCGCTCTTTCCGTCTTTTCCGTCTTTCCCGTCATTTCCTTTAAGATACTTGAAAAAGTCTGCAACTTCCGTCTGGTCTTTCGGCCAGTCTACCGTTCCGTCCGCTACTTTTTCTTTCCAAAACTCATAGGCCGAAAGCCCGGTATCACCTTTAGGCCCTTTGGGCATGGTGATGTCAACATCGGTACAGGCGGCCATCAACAGGCATACAACTATCCCGTACCATTGTACAAATTTAAATTTACTCATCTGTATTTCAATTGTTTAATTAGCTTATAGTTTGTATATACTGTTTATAAGATGCAAATGGCAAACGGATGTAAGTTTCGGGCAGCAAGAAGTCCTTTTATTTCGTCTGCAAAAATACATACACATTTACAACGCATCATTTCAGATAAAAGACAATTAATTTCCCTTTTCGGACAAAGTGCCCGAAAAAAGAATAAACAAGCGGTAAACATCTGTTTCACACCCATATATACTGAAACAGATGGCAGTTGTCCTTACTCTCCATGATGCCTTTCCGCTTCAATACCGAATACAAGTCCTCGCACGATTTCATGCCTATGCCGTGCAGCTTTGCCAACGCATTGAATCCGTTCTTCTTGACAAAGCGCAGAAGGTCTTCCAGCAGATAGATGTTATACTCCCTGAGCCTGCGCAGGATTCTCGGAGTTATCTCAAGCACTGCCAGAGGCGTCGACAGCATTTTCAGGTATTCAACGGGGATGCCCCGCTCCTTGAACGGTACGACAACCCTCACCGGAGTACGGTCGATGTTCCTTTTGGACAGAAGCGACCGGCAATTCCTGTATCTCACTCTAATCGCCTGAAGCTCCTGCCGTTCCTGCGCCATGGCATCCCAATCGTCCATAATCTCTTCTACCGACCTCTCATACATAGAGGCCAGTTCTTTTGCCGAAAGGCCGTATTTCTCCGCAAGTTCCTGCATGCCGTCTTTCCTTGTCAGCAGCGAGCAGAAAATATCCTGCTCCCTGGGGTCTTTTATCTGCATGGACATCTTCCTGACAAGCCGTTCAAAACTATGCATGCAGTGGTTTTTCTTCTCCATTAAATATTTCATAGTGTTACGATTGTTTTTTGATGTGGCTCTCCTCGCGCAGATGGGTCGGGGTTGTGCCGAACTGTTTCTTGCAGTAGCAGGTGAGGTGCGCGGAAGAGCTGAAACCGAACTCCCTGGCTATTTCCCGGAAAGCGATATCCGGGTTACAGATTTTCTCGTGGATAAGTTCGGCTTTCCGTTCCTGCATCCACTGATAGGGACTTTGATTGAAATAGTGCTGGAACTTCCGGTTGAAGGAGCGTTCCGAAACGCAGCACAGACTGGCAAACTCCTTGACGGTCTTTACCTTCCGGTAATTGTTCAGGATAAGGTCCTCGAACTTGCTCCCCATTCCGGAAGCGCCGGCAAAAAAGCCAGCCAGTTCGTTTTTGGCATAAAAGCCGCGCAGTATCAGAATGATTTCCTGCTGTTTAAGAATATGCATGTGCCTGCACAGCAGTCCCGTTTCCAGATAGAACAGCACCTGCCTCAAGGCATGAAGCAGCGGCTTACGGATGGGCAGGGTGTGGTCGTTGGTGACAATAGGTTTCTCATGAGAAATGGAATCGAAATACATCTTGTCGCACACCGTTATTTCCTTGTTCCAGAACAGCAGAAGGCATTCTGCCGGGGTGATGCCCGTCAAGCGGTTCTCTGCCCGCTGAGGTATGAGCACCATCCTGTTGGCATGCACGGAGATGGTATGCTCCCTGCCCAGCCCTACCTGCACCTCTCCTTTGAGCACGAACAGTACACAGAAGCAACCGTCATTATCAATCCGGCCTTCTTCGTGTGCAGTTAATTCGTACCGTGAAAATCCGCTTTCATACCTCAGTTGATAATTGAAGCAGGAACGATGCTCTGACAAATAAAATAATCTCATGATAGCTCTTTAATTTATACGCCATAATAACGCATCGCTTTTTTAGATTGTTTTTCACAAAAAAGACATTTATTTATAAATTTAAGACTATCCGTAAGGTTTCGCAGGGTTTTATAAGTATTTGAAAGGTGTATTGATTCCGCTCATTAGCAGCAAGATGGCTGCCAATAAAGTCAAAGCAAAAGATTATCCCGTTCCACCGTGGAGAAATTTTCATTCCACCGCGGTGGAATAAAAACTACTCCACGGCAGAACAAAACTTTCTCCACGGTGGAACGGATTGGTTCTTGCATGCTTTCTGCCTGATACTTATAGAGGAAACACTCGAAGATGCGCTTTGGAGGGAAAGATAATGGCTGTATTTATTATCCCCATAAATAGGGATTGTTCCATTGTGGAATACTTTGTATCTTTGCCACAAAACTAAACGGATGAAACAAGGGTACCTGAAAATAATGAGATGGTTTCTGCCTGTGCTATTTATATCGTACATGGCAGGTATCACACTCTTTACTCACTCGCATGTAGTGAATGGGGTGACCATTGTCCATTCGCACCCGTTTAAGAAAGACTCTCCCCATAGTCATACCACAGTCGAATTTCAATTGATTCATTTGCTGAGCCACGTGGCGACTACCGGAGCCGGCATCTTTTTTCTCTCTTTTCAGTTTATTGCTTATCTGCTCTATACCCTTTCGTGGCGTCCGGATAGGGCAGGATACTGTTCGTCCGTCGTGGGCGTGGTATCTTTGCGGGCACCTCCTGCCGGAAGATAAAACCTCTCTCTCACTGCATTATTTAGAAAAATTTATTTAGTAATTCTACTATCCAAAAATGAAAATGAAGAAATATATATTTTTCCTCGTTGGCCTGTGCTGTGCCCTGTTGCCTGCTATGGCCGACCAACCGGAGCTGCTGGAACTGAAAGCGTCTGATGCCAATATTATCGGTCATGTACTCGATAAAAAAACGGGTGAACACCTCTCTTATATAACAATCGCCCTGAAAGGAACTACCATTGGTACGGTGACGGATGCCACCGGACACTATTTCCTGAAAAACCTTCCCGAAGGGAATTTTGTGCTCGAAGCCAGTTCGGTGGGGTATAAAACCATCAGTCGCAATGTCAGTCTCAGGAAAGGAAAGACACTTGAAGAAAATTTTGAGTTGGAAGAAGATGCCGTGGCGCTTGACGGAGTGGTGGTGTCGGCCAATCGCAGCGTGACCAAACGGCGCCTGGCACCTACATTGGTCAATGTGGTAGATATGAAGATGTTTGAGAATACAAACTCTCCTACACTTTCGCAGGGGCTTAACTTCCAGCCCGGCGTCCGGGTCGAAACGAACTGTCAGAATTGCGGTTTCCAGCAGGTGCGCATCAACGGACTGGACGGTCCGTATACACAGATTCTTATCGATTCGCGTCCCATCTTCAGTGCCCTTTCCGGTGTTTACGGGTTGGAGCAGATTCCTGCCAATATGATCGAGCGCGTAGAGGTGATGCGAGGCGGAGGTTCTGCCCTGTTCGGTTCGTCTGCCATTGCCGGAACCATTAATATCATCACCAAGGAGCCACTACGCAATTCGGGGCAGTTGGCACATACCCTTACTTCTATCGGCGGCAGCTCGTCTTTCGATAATAATACTTCGCTGAATGCATCGCTGGTGACCGATAATCATCGGGCGGGACTCTATGTGTTCGGGCAGAACCGTCATCGGGATGCGTACGATCATGATGGAGACGGTTATTCCGAAATGCCGAAACTTAAAAACCAGACAGTCGGCTTCCGTTCGTTCCTCAAGACAAGCACTTATTCTAAGTTGACATTCGAGTATCATCACTTACAGGAGTTCCGTCGTGGCGGAAACCTGCTGAACCGTCCGCCTCACGAGGCTGACATTGCCGAGCAGATTCAGCACTCTATCAACGGCGGCGGCTTGAAATTCGATTATTTTGCTCCGAATGAAAAACACCGTCTGACCGTTTATACCTCGGCACAGCATACGGACCGCGACAGTTATTATGGCAGCAAAAAAGACCAGAACGCCTATGGAAAGACAACGGACCTGACCTTTATCGGCGGTTCTCAATATGTGTACAGTTTCGGTAAATGCCTTTTCATGCCTGCCGACCTGACTGCGGGATTGGAGTATAACCGGGATAACCTGAAGGACGATATGTGGGGATACAACCGTTATACGAAGCAGACGGTAAATATCGGTAGTGCTTTTTTGCAGAATGAATGGAAAAACGAAAAATGGAGCATTCTGTTGGGCGGACGTCTGGATAAGCACAATCTAATCAACCATGTTATCTTTAGCCCTCGTGCCAATCTCCGTTTCAATCCTTCCGAGGACATTAATCTTCGCTTGAGTTATTCGTCGGGCTTCCGTGCCCCGCAGGCTTTCGACGAAGACCTGCATATTGAGAATGTAGGCGGAACGGTGTCGATGATTGAGCGTGCCAAGAATCTGAAAGAGGAAAAATCTCAGAGTTTCAGCGCCTCAGCCGATATGTATCACCGTTTCGGTGCTTTTCAGGTGAACTTCCTGGTTGAAGGTTTTTATACCAGACTGTCGGATGTATTTGTACTCGAGAACATCGGAGAGCGGGACGGCATTCTTATCAAAGAGCGGCGTAACGGTTCGGGTGCCAAAGTATTGGGACTATCGATGGAGGGAAAAATGGCTTATCTCTCTTTGTTCCAGTTACAGGCAGGAGTCACCTTGCAACAGAGCCGTTATGACGAACCGGAAAAGTGGAGCGAAACGGCACCGGCCGAGAAGAAGATTTTCCGTACACCGAATACCTATGGATACTTTACGGCAACGTATACGCCGATCAAGCCTCTCTCATTATCCCTGTCGGGCACGTACACCGGCTCGATGCTGGTGCAGCACATGGCCGGTTATATTGACAAGGATGTGGCGGTGAATACACGCGATTTCTTCGATATGGGAGTCAAGGTGGCCTATGATTTCAAACTTTATAAGTCGGTGGACCTGCAATTGAGTGCAGGTGTGCAGAATGTGTTCAATGCTTATCAGAACGATTTCGATCAGGGAGTGGAGCGTGACTCCGGATATATTTACGGTCCGGCTGCTCCGCGAAGCTATTTCGCCGGAATAAAGATCAGCTATTAACTCCATTACATTTGAATGGAAACCGATCTGCTGTTCGGTCGAAATGAAAAAGAGCGTAATGAACGGCGTTTACGCCTGCTCATTACGCTCCGAAGTTATAAAATACTATTTACTGGTTTGAGGATATTGGTTGGGGAATGAATTTAGTTATGATTATTCATAGTTCCGTAACCATGGATATACCAATCGGCTATGCTTAACTTTCCGTCATTATCCAATGTTACGTAGATGCGGGCATCACCACCCCAACTGGCACTATATTCATCCATAAACTCTTCAGTCGTTGTCTTTTCCGAATCACTAGCATCCAGAACAACAGTTACGGCTCCTACTGTAGGAGTTGCTTCCGGATCAAAAGTTTCAAAGAAAGAAAGGGTCTTTACAAAATCATCAATATCACCTGGTTGTGCTTCACCAGCCCATTTTACCATATATACCCGTTTTGTATTGTTACCTTTCGTTACCTTCAAATCAGCAGTATACATTCCGGCATCAGTTGATCCGGTTCCTTCAACACTCAAAGTAAGTGCACCGTTACCTGTCCAGTCTGTTGTTGACGGAACTTCCTCTACTGCTTTAGTCTTGATACCGCTACTACCCTTACCTGCCTTGTCTACCAAGTCAATTATCTCACTCAACTTACCATCCTTATCAACAGTTACAGCACGTAAATAATAGGTAGAGCCCGGAGAAGTAATATACAGACCGCCATTATTTTCTTCAGTCTTTAGCTTAGGCAAATCTGCCGTAGCATACTCATGCCAATGCACGTCTCTTGAATCTTCGTCTGCCATTATTGTTTTAAGGTCCAGAGAACCCGGTCCTGTACCCATATCCCACAATACGCGGACAAACTCTACTTTGTCATTGACACTGATATCCACAAGCAGTTTTTCCGGTGTAACCTGGTCGGGGAAAGTTACAGATGTAATCTCTCCGGTTCCATCGTAAACGGGAGTTCCCGTTGTAACAGACTTATAAACAACCTTGCCGATTTTTCCTTCTTTATCGATAGGAATAGCATATACGATGTATGAAGTATTCGGCTCCATATCCTTGCTGGCAAACTCTTTGGAGAACGCTCCGGTATAAGCCAAAGGAACTTCAGCACCCAAGCGGACGATGCTGGCGCAGATTTCCTCCTCAGTCATGTTATCAAAGGACTTACTGCCGCTTGCAATCAAGCCTGCACTCGATTGTCCCACATGTATCCTGCTACAATTGGCATCTGCCGTAAAGGTAGCCTCAAAGCTTCTCATCTTTATCTTGTCTTTAGGAACATCGATGGATACCACTACCTGTCCGGTGATTTCCGGTTCGGGAATGGTAATCTCCTGTGTATAGACTTTGGAATTGCCTTCGGCATCCAGCGCATACACGGCGATAATCATTTTGATTTCGTCCACATCCAGCGATCTCAGGATGATACCCTTGCTCTCGCTGATGTCTTTGTCCTTCAAGGCATATCTCGACAAAGTCCTCTCTGTGAAAGTGGCACTGACATCCGACCAGTTATAAGGCTGCATCGGATAGCTTTCGTCAGGATTCAAAGAAGTCTCGGCATTTTCAATAAAGGTAGCCTCCTTATAAATCTCTACGTATTCCTCCGCTCCGGTTTCGAGGTTTGTCCCCATATAGCCTTTCGGAGTCGCCCCGATTACATACTTGGCACATTTGGCGCTCTTCTTCACCACTACATCCATAGAGAAAGCGGAAAGGTTCTTGACTTCAAACTCCACCAGCTCGGTCATGACGTCCTCGCTCTTGAATGTGAATTCCTTTGAAACCTCCTTGCTCTTGCCCGTTTCATTCTCGGCATAAGCAGTCAGCGTATAAGTCACATCCATATCAATGGGAATTTCCAGCTTAGCTTCTTCCTTACCGGTAACAGCTGTATACGCGGCAGCGCTCTGCCCCTTGGGTTCGCATTTCCAATACCACTTTTCCGTTTCTTCGGAAGGTGTAACGGTTACTACAGCCTTGGCGTTGTCGGCGCTAAGGGCGGGTTCACTCACTGCGATGGTCGGTAAAGCAGGTTTGCCGGGTGTCGGATCGTCTTTGTCGTCCGAGCAACTTGCCCATACGCAAGCAGCCATTGCCAGTATGGGAAGCATCGTCTTAAAAATGTTTTTCATACATCATTAAATAATTAATTAATAAATAAAGAGAAATAATACAATCGAAAACAGGGGGATAATAAGGGCTGTCTCTTATACACATCTGACGCTGCCGACGATCTTACGCG
>ENA-OYYR01001341-OYYR01001341.1-human-gut-metagenome-genome-assembly--contig:-NODE-1341-length-9706-cov-6.128795_pt1 | contig 9706 bp, 9 predicted proteins | sample MGYA00244066_ERZ653454 | MGnify/ENA primary metagenome ERZ653454 (study PRJEB26926, sample SAMN06165163) | human gut metagenome | biome: ENVO:00009003; feature: ENVO:2100002; material: ENVO:00002003...
TGCAGTCTCGTGGGCTCGGAGATGTGTATAAGAGACAGGTCCTCAATATAGAGGGTAAGTCTAGGGTCGTCAAATGCACAGGCTGTCTGTGGAAGATACTCCTTGCACACATTTACTACCTGCTCATCTATCTCCACCATATCTATCTTTTCAATAGTGTTATATCTGCAAAGCTCACGGATAGTTCCGCCGTCGCCCGCACCAATAACAAGCACCTTTTTTATCTCAGGATTGACCGCCATAGGAACTGCCGTTACCATTTCATGATAGATGAACTCGTCCTTTTCGGTAAGCATTATAAAGCCGTCAAGCACCAATACTCTGCCGAACTCATATGTGTCAAAAACGTCTATTTCCTGATAGTAGCTTTTTTTAGAATAAAGCTGTTTTTTTACACGAATGGTGAAATTAACATCGTCCGTATGTTTCTCAGTAAACCAAAGATCCATAAAATGTATCTCCTCTCTATGAATTTACCACTACGTTTATGTTGTTTATCTCAAGATCCTCCGTACCTGTAAGGAAACAGCCCTTTTCTTTACAGTATGCGATATAATTAAGTATGTCGGAAGTTATCTTCTCACCAGGGGCAAGGATAGGTATTCCCGGCGGATAGCACATAACGAATTCTCCGCATATCATACCGTTACTTTCTTCGATAGGCACTGATTTTTTCTCGCTGTAGAAAGCTTGCTGCGGCGGTATCTCAACGATAGGATTGATATATTCGTGGTCAAACATTCCTGACGGGTCTTTTGAATAAAGCCTTTTAATTTCGGAAAGTGCGGATATAAAACGCTCAATCTCAAGCTCTCTATCTCCTGCGGAAACTATAGCAAGTATATTTCCGATATCACCGAACTCTATCTGAATGTCGTAATCGTCGCGGAGAATGTCATAGACCTCAACGCCTGCCAATCCCATGGCTCTTGTGTGAACGGAAAGCTTTGTGCTGTCAAATGCAAAGATATCATCGCCGTTTTCAAGCTCCCGTCCGAAAGCGTAATAGCCGCCTATCTTGTTTATCTCTTCCCTTGCATAATCGGCATAGTCAACTGCCTTTTTAAAAAGCTCCTTGCCGTTGAGCGCAAGATTTTTTCTTGCAAGGTCAAGGGATACCATAAGCAGATAAGAGCCGCTCGTGGTCTGAGTGAGGTTAATTATCTGTCTTACATAACCCTCTGAAACAGTGTCTGCACAAAGAAGGAGCGATGACTGAGTCAAGCTTCCGCCTGTTTTGTGTATTGATACTGCCGCCATATCTGCTCCTGCCGCCATTGCAGAGCAAGGCAGACCCTCACCAAAATAAAGGTGAGTGCCATGCGCTTCGTCCGCAAGCACCAACATACCATGCTCATGGGCAAGCTTGACGATGCTTTTTATATCAGAGCAAATTCCGTAATAAGTCGGGTTATTCACCAAAACAGCCTTTGCATCAGGATTTTCCTTGATAGCTTTTTCAACGTCCTTAACGGACATTCCAAGAGGTATTCCAAGCTGTTTGTTAGTACCGGGATTTACATAAACAGGTATAGCGCCGCACACAACAAGTGCATTGATAGCACTTCTGTGAACGTTTCTCGGCATTATTATCTTATCTCCTGCCTTACAGCTTGTAAATATCATCGTCTGAACTGCGGCAGTAGTACCATTTACTATAAAGAAAGCGTGCTTTGCACCAAAAGCCTCAGCGGCAAGCATTTCAGCATCTTTTATCACAGAAACAGGGTGACAAAGGTTGTCAAGTGGCTTCATGGAGTTCACATCGCACTTCAGACAATCCACGCCCAAAAAGTCACGAAGCTCTTTATTCATTCTTCCGCCCTTGTGACCAGGTACGTCAAGACGCACCACTCTGTTCCTCATATGTTTTTTCAAAGCCTCATACACAGGTGCGTTATTCTGTGTTAAGTTCAAATCTATCACTACCTTATCAGTATATGTTCATGCCGCTGTATATCTCGATCATCTCACGGCGCAGACTATCTGTTATATCAAGCCTTTGCTTCGGCGTAAGCTCATATACGTCCTGCTTGAAAAGATAATTCTGCAAGTCGATATCCTTAATGAGAAGCTTGGTATGGAAAATGTTCGACTGGTAAACATTGACGTCTATTGCGTCATATTTAGTCAGCGTATTTTTATCTATATAATCCTGAATCGAAGTTATCTTGTGATCGATAAAAAACTTCTTTCCCAAAACATCTCGGGTAAAGCCTCTTACACGATAGTCAATAGTGATGATATCAGAGTCAAAGCTGCTGATAAGATAATTCAGTGCGTTTAGCGGAGAAATAGTTCCGCAAGTAGAAACATCTATATCCACTCGGAATGTGGAAATGGAGTTGTCTGGGTGATATTCAGGAAATGTGTGAACAGTTACATGGCTTTTGTCAAGGTGAGCGTGTATCATTTCAGGCACATCGCCGCCTATTTTTCCTTGATTACATGAAGGGTCGATACTGTCCTCATCGAGAGCTTTTTCAGCAATAAGCACGTTCACAGACGCACCCTGCGGCTCATAATCCTGTTTTGATATATTAAGTATTCTTGCGCCTATCATCTCAGTAACATCGCAAAGAATTTTCGTAAGTCTTTCTGAATTATACTGCTCGTCGATATAAGCAATATATTCCTTTTGTTCTCTTTCAGTTTTGGCATAACATACATCATATATGTTAAAGCTAAGGGTCTTGGTTAGATTATTAAAACCATACAAAGAAAGCTTCTGCTCCAACCCTAACATCACCCGTCCTTTCGGATAAAATAATCAGCCTATCAAGACTAAAATTATAGACTTGTTTTCATTATACCACATCTCGATCAAAAAGTACATAGTTTTACGCACTTTTTTCATATTTTTTTATTAAGCATGGCATAAGTGTGGCAATAAAATAAAAAAGGTTGAAATCAAGAAGAAAATAGTGTATAATAAGTTCTGATAATTGTTACAGGAGAAATATACAATGTTATTGAATGTTGAACATCTTTACAAATATTTCAATGGGCAGGCACTGCTCAAGGATATAAATTTCACAGTTGAAGACAGAGAAGCCGTTGGTCTTATCGGCGTGAACGGATGCGGAAAGTCTACCCTGCTTAATATCATCACAGGCAGTGAGGTCTTTGACAAGACCCCTGAAGGACTAGGCTCTGTTAATATCGCAGGCAAGGCTTCCATTGGCTTTTTGAGGCAAAACAGCGGACTTAATTCTGAACTTACCATAGGCGAGGAAATGAAGAACGCTTTCGCTCCCCTCCTTGAAACACTGGATAAAATGAAAATCCTTGAAAAGAAAATGGCATATGGCGGAGATATTGACGGTATAAGCCACGAATATGCCGAGCTTTCTTCATACTTTGAGGCTCGGGACGGATATAGGATAGATGTAAAAATAAAGCAGGTGCTTAACGGCATGGGCTTTGGCTCAACACCTACAGACAGAGTCATCTCTACCCTTTCAGGCGGTGAAAAAACACGTCTTGCACTGGCTAAGCTTCTTCTTGAAGAGCCTAATCTGCTTATACTTGACGAACCTACCAACCACCTTGATTTTGAAACGCTCATGTGGTTAGAGGACTATCTCAAAGGCTACAAGGGTGCAATAATCATAGTTTCCCACGACAGATATTTTCTAAACAAGGTCTGTACGAGAATATGCGAGATAGAACAAGGCAGGCTCACATCATATCGTGGGGACTATTCCTCTTACCTTGTGCAAAAGAAAATGAATTCAGAGCGTCAGCTCAAAGAATATGAGGCACAGCAAAAAGAGATAGCAAAGCTTGAGGACTATGTGGCGAAAAATCTCGTTAGGGCTTCAACCTCAAAAATGGCGAAGTCAAGACAGCATATGCTTGACCGTATCGAGCGAATCGACAAACCACTTATGTACTCAAAGCCGCCGAAGATAAAGCTTGAATATGATATTGAGCCAACAAAGGATATCGTGCGAGTTGTTGACTGTCCGCTGGTCGTTGGCGAAGGAGCCGACAAAAAGGAGCTTATAAAGTCACTTACCATGAATGTCCGCCGAGGAGAACACGTTGCCTTGATCGGTGCAAATGGTATTGGAAAGACTTCAATACTTAAACTTATCCAAGGATTTATCCCACACGAGGGTGGGAATATAAGCTGGGGCGGAAACGTGAAGATATCCTATTTTGAACAGGAACACGCTATACTTGATCCCCATAAGACAGTGCTTGAAGAAATAATGGATCGCTATCCAAGATTATCTGAACAACAGGCAAGAAGCGTGCTAGGTGCAGTTTTGCTTACAGGTGAGAATGTTTTCAAACCTATCTCTGTTCTCAGCGGTGGTGAAAGGGCGAAGCTTTGCTTTGCTATCATGGCACTCAATCGTGGCAATGTGCTTGTGCTTGACGAGCCTACAAACCACCTTGACCTAAGCACAAAAGAAGTGCTGGAGGACGCTTTGGCAGAGTTTGGCGGAACGATAATCCTTGTATCTCATGACAGATATCTGCTCAACAAGGTGGCAAGCAGGATAATCGAGGTCAAGCATGACGAGGTGAACTCATACGAGGGTAACTTTGACGCATACAGCGAAGCGGTAAACGCTGCCCGTCAGCTCAAGATGCAGAGCGAAGCAGAGATAAAGCGTGCTGAAGAGGAAAAAGCGTACAAAGAAAACAAAGCAAGACAATATCGCAGTAAGGAACAGCGTGCTGCCGACGCACAGAAGCGCAACCGCATAAGAGAGCTCGAAAAGGAGATCGAGGAGACGGAAGTTCTGATATTTGAACTTGAAAATGCAATATCCGACCCTGAGATAGCTTCTGACTACAGCAAAATGATCGAGAAATGCAAAGAGCTTGAAGAAGCCAAAACCGCCCTTGACCAGAAAATGGACGAGTGGGCTGAGCTTTCCGACCAGCTTTCATAAACAAAATTTCACAGAAAACACCCCTTATGAGTATAATGATATAGCGCAGGCTGACATTATACATAAGGGGTGTTTGTTTTGGAGATAAAAAGGCTGTCAGAGCTTCAAATTAAAGTAATTCTCAATGAAAAAGATATGCAGATAATGAACATTTCTTTCGCAGATTTTGAAGAAAACAACCCTAGAAGCGAGGAATTTCTCTCAGAGCTTATGTTCATTCTCAGGGAAACAGGGCTTATAAAAATATCAGAAGGAAACATTGAAGTGGACGTGGCTTTGACAGGCGCAGGGACTATAAACATATATTTCAGACTTCCGAAAGCGGAAACTCGCCACACCACAGAACTTGCCATAATTGCCGCCGACCCTGATAAGCTTATATCAAAAGCGGCTGAGATACACAAAGCATATGCCGACAAGATAACAAAAAGTAGTCTGTATCAGCTTCCTAGTGGTCATGCTCTAATCTTCACCATAGGATACGCACGCTCGACAGTTGCGAAAAAAGTTTTACTGAAAACCTGTGCTACTGACAACGTGATTATAAACAAAATAAAGGAGTACAGCCCATTATTGTGCAGTACTCCCTTTGATAAACTAAACTATTTCTCTTAGAAGCTTAACAGCCTCTGACATATCGTTTGCCTTAAAAGCATATGTTCCCGTAACAAGTGTATCAGCTCCCGACTCTTTCAGCAAACCAGCAGTTTCGAGATTTACACCACCGTCAACCTGAAGTCTGATATCCCTTTCCGTCTGGTCAATTAGATATCTCACTTCGCTTATTTTTTCAAGAGTGTCAGGAATAAATTTCTGACCGCCAAAACCTGGATTTACTGTCATTACAAGCACCATATCAACACTTTCAAGGAAAGGCTTTATTGCACTTACAGGAGTCGCAGGCTTAATAGAAATACCTGCCTTTATACCTCTTGAATGTATTTTGTCAATAACAGCCTGTGGATCTTCAGCCGCCTCATAATGAAAAGTGATAAGGTCAGCTCCAAGATCTGCGTAGTTATCAATATATCTGATAGGATCGCAAATCATGAGATGCACGTCTACTGGAACAGTTATGCTTTTGCCCACACTTTTCAAAAGTGGTTCGCCAAAACTTATATTTCTCACAAACATTCCGTCCATGACATCATAATGAATCCAATCAACGCCAGCGTCCTCAGCACGCTTTATCTCGAACGCAAGGTTTGAAAAGTCGCAGGCAAGCAGCGACGCAGAAACGATAATATCCAATTGAAAACCTCCGTTAATTCAATATTTTCCCACTTAATATTGTCCTATAATTTCAATTTCTATTATACAACACCACTGGGACATTGTCAAGCTTGTTCGTCAAGAGTTAATGTATAAGCTGGAATAAATTCATCAAGAAAAACATTTGCTTCTGGAATATTCATTGCGACAATAGCTTCAAGTGTAGATTTTTCTGCTGATGCAAAATCAGTATTTCCCATTTGTCTTTCTTCAAGGCACTTTATAAGTGCAGAAAGCTTATCAGCCGCTTTAACAAGAGTCCATGCTTCTTCTTCCTGTGAAGTTTTGCAGAAAAGCGGCTCAAAGTCCTCTTTCAGATCATCAGGAAGATAAGACACCAGAGTATTTTTGGCTTTCTGCTCGATCTCATCATATGCGCCCTTTATCTCATGGCTGTAATATTTTATAGGCGTAGGCAAGTCTCCTGTGATTATTTCAGTGACATCATGATACATAGCAAGCAGCGCACATCTCTCAGGAGAAACATTACCGCCAAATCGCTTATTTCTGATAAGTGCAAGCACATGTGCGATAAAAGCAACTTCAAGGGAATGCTCGCTAATATTCTCATTGATCGTGTTTCTCATAAGTGCCCAACGATTTATATATTTCATACGGGATATCACTGCAAAAAATTTACTTTCTGACATATCAACACTCCTAAACTATACACAAAAATCGGGACGATGCTTTTCATCGTCCCGAAAAATTTTTGATCTTATCTTACAATTGTAAGAAGAACACCAGCAGCAACGGCTGAACCGATAACGCCGGCAACATTAGGACCCATAGCGTGCATCAACAGATAGTTTGTAGGAACTTCCTGCTGACCAACCTTCTGAGAGATACGAGCTGCCATTGGAACGGCAGATACACCTGCTGAACCGATAAGAGGATTGATCTTGTGACCTGAAAGAACATACATAAGCTTACCAAGAAGTACGCCGCATGCTGTACCAATTGAGAATGCCACAACGCCAAGTGCCATAACTTCTGCAAACTGAATGTTCATGATCTTATCTGCCTGTGTTGTTGCACCAACTGTTACGCCAAGGAAGATAGTGATGATGTTCATAAGCTCATTCTGAGCAGTCTTAACAAGTCTGTCGCAGACGCCACTCTCTTTAAGGAGGTTACCAAACATGAGCATACCAACCAGTGGAGCTGCTGAAGGAACCATGAGTGAGATAACGATAGTTACGAGGATAGGGAAAATAAGCTTTTCTACCTTAGAAACAGGTCTTAGCTGACCCATTACTACTGAACGCTCTTTCTTTGTTGTGAGAGCCTTCATGATAGGCGGCTGAATGATAGGAACAAGAGCCATGTATGTATAGGCTGCAAGTGCTATCGTACCAACGCCGATATTACTGTTTGAGGTAAGAAGTCTTGAAGATACATAGATAGATGTAGGACCATCAGCACCGCCGATGATAGCAATAGAACCGCACTCAGCAGCACTCATGCCAAAGAGAGCTGCACCGATGAATGTAAAGAAGATACCGCCCTGTGCAGCAGCACCCATAAGAAAGCTCTTAGGGCTTGCGATCAGCGGACCAAAGTCTGTCATAGCACCGATTCCAAGGAATATGAGTGGTGGATAGATCTGAAGCTTAACGCCCATGTAAAGAATATCCAACAGGCCACCCTTTTGAAGTATCTGACCATAATCTATATAGTGGTCATTGCCTGCAACCGTTTTATAGTTCCAGAAGTCTGGATGATACATCTCAGCGTATGGCAGGTTTGTAAGCAGCATACCGAATGAGATAGGCAAAAGCAGAAGCGGCTCAAAGCCCTTTGCAATAGCCAGATACATAAATACGAATGAAATAAGTATCATTACGATATTTTTCCAGCCGCCGTCTACGAGGAAACCCGCAAAACCCGACTGTGACGCCAAAGACGCCATGGTATCAAGAAATGAATTAATTATTGACATCTAATATCACGTTCCTTTCACGTCAACTGCACTAAAATGGTCTTGTATTGTCTATTATGCCTGCGGTAGACCATGCTGGTCTTTGAGGCTTGGCAGTTTTAACGCTCTTAAGAACGAGCTTCTTGCCCTCTGCACTGCTCATAGCCGAAATTGCAGCCATGATAACAGCAACTGTTTCTTCTTCAATGCCGTCTTCTACAACAGGAGCAGCAGCCTTTATTGGCTCCGGCTTAGCAACAGCCTTTGCAGCTTCAGCAGCTTTTTTTGCCTCTTCAGCCTTTCTTGCAGCTCTGCCGTTGATAACGTCAAATATCTTGCCGTATATCGACACAAGCAAAATAAGCAGAACAAGTCCGATAAATACCACAACTATACCTGTGATAACGACAGAGGCAACAGTTCCAGCACCCAGATCTTTTTGGTCTGGACTGATCGTACTCTTTGCCGCAACGATCTGAGCTGCAGTGTTAAGAAAATTGATCATAAAAATTCTCCTTACTGTAAGTATAATAAAACTTAATATTATTATACACCAAAGCCACACAAATAGCAAGACTTTTTCCCACATTTTTTTCACAAAATTATCTCCAAGTCAACACCTATTTTTGTTATGATTTCTGATAAAAGTGCATAAATACGCAAAAAAACTTATATATTGGGCACACTTGCAAATATCATGTTAAGATGTTATAATATCATTACATAATAATGTTACGGAGATGATTTTTTTGTCTGACAAATTTTTGAATTGGCTTGAGGAATTTACCCCACATCTTATAGCGGCGGTTGTTATTTTTCTTTTAGGAATACTTCTTGACAAGCTTGTTTTGAAGGTCATGCACAAAGGTTTGAGCATGCGTCGAACAGATGTGACTATACATAAATTTCTCACATCTGTGGTACACACTGTATTGCTTATTATAATAATAGTAATGGCACTTTCTGCACTTCAAGTACCTATGTCCTCAATAGTCGCAACTATCGGTGCAGCAGGTCTTGCTATCGGTCTTGCTCTTCAAAACAGTCTTTCAAACGTCGCAGGCGGCTTTATCATACTTTTTTCAAAGCCTTTTAAATGCGGTGATTATGTAAAAATAGGCGACTCAGAGGGAACTGTTGACGCTATCTCTATACTTTACACCACCCTAAAGACCCTTGAGAATAAGATGATATTTATACCAAACGGAGTTGTTTCACAATCGACTATTACGAATATAACTGCTGACGACAAACGTCGCCTTGAACTGAAATTCTCTATCAGCTACAATGACGACCACAACAAGGCAATGGCTATTCTCAGAGAAATGCTCAATGATGAGCCAAGGGTAATAAACGAGCCTGACAAGCCGCTTGTGGCTATCTGCGAGCATGGCGCAAGCGCTATAATCCTTATCATGCGTGTATGGATACCGACCGATGCTTACTGGGAGATACGATACAAATTTCTCAAAGAGGCAAAGGAACGCTTTGACGCAAACGGCATTTCCATACCATTCGATCAACTTGACGTACATATATCAAAATAAGAAAAGGCGCTGTAAAAAAAAGCGCAACAAAGCCCGTGGATTTCCTCGATATGGAA